>Ga0208764_10003123_pt1 | contig 10168 bp, 11 predicted proteins | sample ETNtaG_18_FD_185762 | JGI IMG/M metagenome (GOLD analysis project Ga0208764, IMG submission 185762) | Marine microbial and viral communities from oxygen minimum zone, Eastern Pacific Ocean - ETNP201302SV91 (SPAdes) (version 2) | ecosystem: Environmental > Aquatic > Marine > Oceanic ...
TTCTCCAAGTCTTGCAAGAAGAGGACCAACACAAACAAAACTAGCTCGAAGTGCATGAACAAGTTCATAAGGAAGATGACTTGATGACAGCTTTAGCTCACTAGTGTTTAGCGTTAAGGTGTTTGAATCTTGGCTTAGTTTTGATCCAATGGCCCTCAGAAGCCTTGACATGACATCAATGTCTGTAAGTTGAGGAACATTTCTTAGATATACAACTTCATTGGTTAATAAAGAAGCAGCCATAAGGACTAATGCTGAATTCTTTGCACCACTGACTCTCATGTGACCTGAAAGCTTTCTTTTACCTTCAACCTTTAGAAATGGTAAAAGACTTATTTCTTTTTTTAAAGCTTCCATTCTTTGCATACACTAAATCAAATCACCAATTCTCAAGGATGACAAGTACATAAGATCAGTTCTAGATAAATGAAATACTATGCAATTTGTTTTCTTAAATACCAGAAAATCTATATTTTTTTGAAAGCTTTTCTTAAGACTTTATGTAGTTTTATGATTGACTTCAGGACGCTTATGAGGGGCTCTGGAATTGCTAGAAGCTCAGTTTTCGGGTACATGTGACTTTTTGCTGTAGGAGTTCAAATTTTCTCAGCTGCTGCTTTTTTTTTGGAAGAATGAATCCATAAAAGTTCTTGAATAATTATCGATTCCTTGATAACGCTAAATTGTAAGAAAGGAGTCATATCTTGTGCTCCTTGGAATCATTAAGGAGAAGAAAAATTAAGACATTAGATATGCCTTTGATTTCGAGTCGACGAAACCCTTTGGTTCGACGTTTAAAGGCACTTTCAAGGCCTAAAGAAAGAAATCAGGCTTCTATGCTTTTACTGGAAGGGACCCATTTGCTACAAGAAGCCTTGAAAGCATGTTGTTTGCCCTCTGAGATTGTTGCGACGCCAAAATGGTTGGAAGATCATGAAGAAATTTTCCAAGAAATCTCTCAAGGAGTTCAAATCCATATGGTTACAAAATCTGTACTGGAGGAATCTCTATCAACAGTTACACCTGATGGAGTTGCATCTCTTTTACCCTTTTCGGCTCTTCCTAAAAAAAATAAGGAGAGCACGTTTATTTTGGCTCTTGATCGATTACAGGACCCAGGCAATTTAGGGACTTTATTTCGTACTGCTTTAGCTGCTGATGTTGAACTGATTTGGCTTGCTTTGGGGGCTGACCCCTTAGGTCAAAAAGTTATAAGAGCCTCTGCAGGAGCCATTATTCACCTGCCTTTTGAGCGTTTAGGGTCTCATGAAGAGGATGCTGTTGATAACCTTTCCTACAAATTGAAGGATGCGAAAAATAGAGGGTTTCAGGTAGTAGGAGCTTATAGCTCTAGAATTGATATAGACCTTTCTCTTTATTGGGAGATAGATTGGCAAAAGCCAACAGTCTTAGTTTTAGGCAATGAAGGGAGTGGGGTTCATCCAAAGCTTCAATCCTGCTGTACTCATGCAGTAACTTTGCCACATAATAAAATTGTTGAGTCTCTAAATGTTGCATCTGCTGCCGTTCCTCTACTGTTAGAAAGGCTACGGGCCAGAATGACCTCTTAGTATCAAACAAGAAAGGTGAGTAAAACGAATTCTGATTTTGATTTAATTGTCATTGGGGCAGGCTATGGTGGCTTTGATGCTGCTAAACATGCTGCTGATCATGGCATGAAGGTCGGGATTATTGAATCTCGAGAGATGGGAGGAACTTGTGTTAATAGAGGTTGTGTCCCTTCAAAGGCTTTGCTGGCTGCTAGCGGCAAGGTCCGAGAACTTGCAGATGCTGACCATTTATCTAAGTTTGGTATTCATGCAGCACCTGTACGCTTTGAACGACGAAAGATTGCTGATCATGCAAATAATTTAGTCTTTAATGTTAGGAATAATTTGACAAAAACATTAGAGAGAGCTGGTGTGACTATTCTTAGAGGAATAGGACGCCTAGAGGGGGATCAGAAAGTTGGGTTGAGAGAAGTTAATGGCGTTGATCGTATTTTGTCAGCGCAGGACGTTATTTTGGCAACGGGTTCAGATCCATTTGTCCCTCCAGGTATTGAGATTGATGGACGAACAGTTTTTACAAGTGATGAGGCTGTGAATTTAGAATGGCTCCCTAGATGGATCGCAATTATTGGCAGTGGATATATAGGATTGGAATTTGCAGATGTATATACAGCTTTAGGTTGTGAAGTGACGATGATTGAGGCGTTGGATAGAGTGATGCCTACATTCGATCCCGATATAACAAAGATTGCTGCTCGTAATTTGATTGCAGGGCGAGATATAGATGCAAAGTCAGGTGTCCTAGCCAGCAAAGTCTATCCAGGGTGTCCAGTGAAAATAGAACTTTCTGATGTTGGTACGCGCAAGTTAGTTGAAGAATTAGAAGTAGATGCAGTTCTTGTTGCTACAGGAAGGGTCCCAAGTAGTAAGAATTTAAATTTGGCTTCTATGTCTGTTGAAACTAATAAAGGCTTTATACCTATTGATGACTCGATGAGGGTTCTTTCCAATGGTGAGCCATTGCCACATCTTTGGGCTGTTGGAGATGTAACTGGGAAGTTGATGTTGGCGCACACCGCAGCAGCACAGGGAACGGTTGCTGTTGAAAACATTCTTGGAAACAATAGAACAATTGACTATAGAAGTATCCCTGCTGCGACTTTTACTCATCCAGAGATAAGTTCGGTTGGCTTCTCTGAGGAAGAAGCTAAGGAATTTGCTGCTAATGAAGGTTTTCATCTTGGAACTGTCCGAAGTTATTTCAAGGCAAATTCAAAGGCTTTGGCTGAGTTGGAGAGTGATGGGTTAATGAAATTATTGTTTAGAAAAGATACCGGTGAGATTCTAGGTGCGCATATATACGGCCTACATGCTGCCGACCTAATACAAGAAGTAGCTAATGCCTTGTCAAGGAAGCAAACTGTAATCGACTTATCTAGAGAAGTTCATACGCATCCTACTTTGAGTGAAGTTGTTGAAGTTGCCTATAAACAGGCAGCTAACCAATTGAAGAGTTCTTAACTACTTTTACTTAATTTCTCAGATGGAGATTCGACGACGTCCACCAAACCCTAAAGTTCAGGTAGAAAATCTAGAATATGCAATACCGCATAAAGATTCTGAACCTCGCAATATTCTTGAAAAGATTGTTTGGGAGAAGGAACGTGAAGTAACTCTTGCTCGAGAACGTGTGCCGTTGTCGAAACTGATTGGAAAAATTGAACAGTTGAAACAACCTAAGGATTTTTTGGGAGCTTTAAAGAATTCTGTTCATTCTCCATCTGTGATTGCAGAGATTAAAAAAGCAAGCCCTAGCAGGGGAGTCATTAGAGAAGATTTTGATCCAATTCAAATAGCCCTTGCTTATGAAAAAGGAGGTGCTACATGTGTCTCTGTATTAACGGATAAAACTTTTTTTCAAGGAAGTTTCGATGTTCTTAATGATGTTCGACAAAGAATTGAATTGCCTTTACTTTGCAAGGATTTTATTCTTCACCCTTATCAAATCTACCAAGCTAGAGCTGCAGGTGCTGATGCCATTTTACTAATAGCAGCAATATTATCTGACCAAGATTTAACCTATTTAAAAAAGATAGCATCTAACCTTTCGTTGTCTGTTTTGGTTGAGGTCCATAACGTTGAAGAAATGCAAAGGATCCTTTCTATTGGTGGATTCCCTTTGATAGGTATCAACAATAGGGATCTTAAAACTTTTGAAACTGATATAGCTACTACTGAGAAGTTATCTAAAGCATGCGCCAGTACTTTAAAAGAACAGAATGTTTTGGTAGTAAGTGAGTCTGGGCTTTTTACTCGCCAGGATTTAGACAAGGTTTCTTCTTTTGGTGCTCAAGTCGTTTTAGTTGGCGAGTCGTTAATGAGGCAAAATGATGTTTTAAAAGCCTTGAAGACAATTATGGGGTAGAACAACTTGAAAAACTTCTCATTAATTACCTTTTTTCTTTATAAGAAAAATATACATATTGGCTGCTTATTAGGCAGACTTAATGAAGTGTGTGAATGAAATGCTTTTTAGTATCTTAACTGGTTTTGCTGCTGGAGCTGTGCACGTTGTTAGTGGCGCTGATCATTTGGTTGCAATGGCACCATCAGCCTTCCGGCAACCAAAATTGGCCTTGAAGAGTGGATTCGCATGGGGATTGGGCCATTCTGCTGGTGTCCTTCTTTTATCTATCGCTGCGATTCTAGTGAAAGATTTTGTGCAAATTGAAAGGATGTCTAATTTTGCGGAGCTATGCGTAGGAGTATTCCTCTTGATTGTGGGTACCCTGACCATTAAAACGTCTTTCGGGTTACGTATACATACGCATGCTCACAATCATGCTAATGGATCAAAGCACCAACATCTTCATTTGCATTTAAGAGGAAGGAAAAAACATACTAGTCACTCTCATGCCTCAACAAGCTTGGGTTTGCTTCATGGAATTGCTGGAGCCAGTCATTTGTTGGCAGTTATACCTGCTTTAGCTTTGCCTCCTTTTGGTGCTTTCCTATATTTGCTGTTTTACCTTTTAGGCTCTGTCTTTGCCATGGGAGCAGTTATTTCTGCAATGTCTTTAGCAACATTGCGAGTAGGACAAAAAGCTATTCCGCTTATTTTTGCTTTTACAGGGGGACTTTCAGTTTTTACAGGCCTTTTTTGGATTCAGAAAACATCTGATTATATTTTCTAAATTAGGTTTATAGCGGAATTATGGTTTCTACAATTCCTTGTAGTTGATTTGTATGAATTTGTCCAAACTGACGACTATCAATACTTCTTGACTCATTATCTCCAAGAATTTCTATTGTTTCAGAATAAATTTTTGAAATCCGTTTAACAATTAAGGTTTTCTTTCTTAAAGGATGTGTCACTACTACCAACAGTCCTTCTGAAAGTTCATTGTCAAAGTTTTTAAAAGGCTTATAAATTATCAGATCACCTTCTTTTAATGTCGGATACATGGAATCCCCTGAAACACGACAGTGCTTCAGAGAACCCATTAATAAGGAAACAAGAAAGCGGAGAATGCTCTTGCGAGAAAGATTATTTCTTAACTGGCTGTGGTCCAAGAATCTGAACGACCTTTAGATGTCCAGAACATGTTATGGATTTTTTCTACAGCAGCCATTAACTCCTCAGCTTTCCCTTGATCAATATTGACCTTGCAAGCGCTGCAAAGCTTTGCTGCTTTCCAGAAAGTGTCATGCAGATCAGGGAAAGCGGCTAAATGCTCTGGCTTGAAATAATCTGTCCACAGAATCAAGAGTTCTTCTTTTGTTTCTTGTGCTTGTTCTTCTTTTACAGCAACAAATCTTGAGAAAGTATTGTTATAAGTAGCCCAGGCGATTGCATCACTTCCTTCAGGAGGCGCTAAGGCAATTAGCTTTTTAGTCATAGAAAGCACTGCTTCAGCCGCAATACGAGCTGATGCAGGATCGTATACACCACAAGGCCCATCACAATGAGCAAGTGCTTTCTTTGCAGGAAGCCTTTTTAAAATAGATGAAATTGCCGAACGAAGCATTTGGCATTAATGAAAACCTAGTAACACATTACTTGGATATGAGAATTAATGAGTGTTTTTTGTTTTTATGGTAGAAAGATTTCTACTTAACACTTAATAATTCAACTTCAAAAATCAAAGTTGCATTTGGAGGTATGACCCCACCTGCTCCTCTTTCTCCATAACCTAAGGATGGTGGAATAGTTAGTTCTCTCTTTCCACCAACTTTCATACCTGCTACCCCTTCGTCCCACCCTTTGATCACTCTTCCGGCACCAAGAGGAAAGGAGAAAGGAGCTCTGCCATAGCTACTGTCGAATTCTTTCCCGTTTTCTAGAGTTCCTTTGTAGTTAACTGAGACAGTTTTGCCTTCTAGAGCTGGTTCTCCATTTCCAATTACAAGCTCAGTAATTCTAAGACCTGTTGATGTTGTCTCTGTCTTTAAGGAACCTCCAAGAGGGCTTGTATTTGATGAAGAATCGTTTGCCATGGTAAAAAGAGAAGGATTGGGGTCGTCTGGATCCAATTCCAGTGGATTATTGATAGTTGTTTGACTCTCTAGGGTTTGTATCTCAGAATTAAAAGCTGTTGATACGTTGCTTTCTGCAGAAACAACTGTTGGGGAAATGACCTGACTGGCAACGGCCACAATTATGCAAGCCAGGAAAACTGAAAAACTAATGAAGATTTCTTTCACGGAAATTTATAATTCATATGAATTGATTCTTGCAGAAGAATTGTCTTTAAGTCTTTTTGTTTTTGGAAAGAGTAAAAATCAAATAGTTTTTCTTGATCCCTTAAAAGATGAATATTAGTCGTAAAAAATATTGGGCATTCTTTTTCGGAACATCTGGAGGACTCCTTGCTGGGGTTGGACTATCTCAAGGTGGTTTTTTGTTTACTTTATTAGCATTAGCTTTTCTCTGGGCATCCAAAGGTTTTCCAACTGCAGGTTGTTTGTGGGGCGGTGGGGCCACCTTGTTCAGTCATCGTTGGCTTTTAGCTCTTCACCCTTTGACTTGGTTAGGTATTCCTGAGTGGCTAAGTCTGCCAATTGCAGTATTGATTTGGTTGTCTTGTGGCATGTTCGGGGCTTTGCTTGTTGGATGTTGGTGTTTTTTGGGAAATACGTCTTTCTTTAATAAAACTGCTCAACCTTCAATTCAGCAGCAATTTTTAGTTGCTTTTGCTTTGGCATTGATTTGGGCTTTGATAGAGGTATGTCTTACAAAAAGCCCAATGTTTTGGGTTGGACTAAGTGTAAGTTTTTTGCCTCAAGATAGATGGTTAGTTGGTTTAGCTAGGTGGATTGGAGCAGGCGGAGTCGTTACAGTTCAATTGTTAATGGGTTGGTGGCTTTGGCAGCTTGGAGTTGCAAAGGTGAGAGGGGATCTTTTTTTGCGTTTATTGGCTTGGGGTTCCTTCGCTGTACTGCTAATTCATTTTTTGGGTTGGCAACTAATTTCTAATGATCAGTTTTCATCGACTAAGCGAATAGCTCTTTGGCAAACAAATATTCCGACAAGAGAGAAGTTCACAACTTTGCAATTAAAGAGACTTCCTGAATCTATTCAAGAAGCATTAGAGCAGGCCGAAAAACTGAATTCTGATTTTTTGGTTGCCCCTGAAGGAACAATGCAAGCAGGTCAGACACTTGCCTCGCCTTCGCCTATTCCATTCCTCACAGGTGGATTTCGCTGGATTGATAGTAAGCAAAGAAGTGCTTTGCTTGTTTTCAGAGAGGGTGAAACAAAGTTTAAAGAAGTGATTGATAAATATCGCTTAGTGCCATTAGGAGAATGGCTACCAAGTCTGCCTGGGATTACACCTAAAGGTCTTTCTTTTGTAGGTGGTCTTGAGCCAGGGAAAGCATCAAGGTTACTTCGTTGGAATGGACCACCTGTGGGAGTTGCTATTTGTTATGAACTCAGTGATGGGAATGCCTTAGCTAAAGCAACCATGAGAGGAGCTGAATGGATCCTCTCTATTGCCAATTTAGATCCCTACCCATTGTCTCTTCAAAAGCAGTTCATTGCCTTGGCCCAATTGCGAAGTATTGAATTAGCTAGAGATGTAATTACTGTTGCAAATACTGGCCCAACTTCTTTAGTCCTGAGTTCAGGGGAAGTCATATCATTAATCCCTCCTTTTAAGAATGATGTTGCTTCTATAGATGTTCATTTATCTAATAAAATAAGTGGTTATGCTCGTTGGAAAGAACTCCCATTGATAACTAGTTTAATAATTACTCTTTTTGCAATTTCTCGTCTAAAAAAAACAATTGATAATTGATCGTATAGTTAAAATTATTTTTTTTCTATTATTCCTCCTCCAAGTAGAACTTCACCTTCATAAAAAACCGCTGCTTGTCCTGGAGTTATAGAAAACTGCTCCAATTGAAAAGTTAAATTGCATCGATAAGGTCGTTTGTTCTCAATATCTTTTAATGAAGGTTCTAAAGGAGCAAGAGTGGCTAATACAGGTTTACTTCTATAGCGTAATTGGACTTCTACTTCGATTTCCTTTTTAGGAGGCTCAATTGATACCCAGTTGATTTCACCAACGAGACAATCTTTCCTGCTTGCTTCTGATCTAGGAGCTACTATTACTCGATTAGTTGAAGATTCTATCTCTATTACATAAAGAGGTTCTTCCCAGGCAATTCCTAGTCCTTTTCTTTGACCAATGGTGAAGTGCTCGATACCATCATGATGACCTAAAATCTGACCATCTTCAAGAATGATCTCACCTTCTTTATCTGGTAGATAGTTGTCTAAGAATGCTTTCATTGAACCATGGTGTTCCGCTAGGCATAAATCTTGGCTTTCCGGTTTAGTTGCAGTTCTTAGGTTCAAGTGACTTGCTTCTTTTCTTGTATCTGATTTTCTTATTTCTCCAAGAGGAAAAACCACTTTTCCTAGAACTTCTTGGGATAAGTCGTAAAGAAAATAGCTTTGGTCTTTTGTTTCATCAAGACCTCTTAGAAGCTGATGACGGGTAATTAGTTGTTTTGGATTATTTTCTTTACTTGTATCTTCTTGAACATATCTTATTCGAGCATAATGACCTGTTGCAATACGATCTAAACCGAGCTTTTTTTTGCTCCATTCGAGCATTGGTGAAAATTTTACAAAGCGATTGCATTTTGAACAGGGTAAAGGAGTAATACCTTCTTTATATCCGCTAACGACAGATTCAATAATCTCCTTTTTAAAGTTTTCTCTCGCATCAATAATATGATGCGGTATCTGAAGTTGTTTGCATATTCCTGCTGCATCAATAAGTCCATCTGAACAACATGAGCCTTTACCACTCATTAACCAAAGAGTTATCCCTTCAACTTTCCACCCTGCTTCTACAAGAAGAGCAGCAGTTAAAGAACTATCTACTCCCCCAGAAAGCCCTACCGCTATTTCGTGATCACCTCTAACTTCTTTTAATCTTTCTAAGACTTCTTGTCCTTCAGGAGTAGTTAGTGCTTTTTGTCTGATAGATAAACATGATGTTTTTTTTGGAGTAATAGTCATTGCCCTACTAATTTCTTAATAGTGTGGGTGTAAATGTTGAACAGTTGTGAGCTGGCCTGAATTTGACGCTGATCATTTAATTGTCTCATCTTCACAGATGAGGGGATTAGAAGAAAAACTTTTTTCGTATGGAATGCCTGAAGAAGCATTGATGGAAAAAGTTGGCTTGAAGATGAAAAGTTGGTTCATGGAGAATCGAAAATTTCTAACGAAAGGTGTTCTTGTTTTAATTGGACCTGGTCATAATGGTGGAGATGGACTTGTCCTAGCAAGGGAGCTTCATTTAGCAGGGGTTGAAGTTTCTTTATGGTGCCCACTTGAAATTAAAAAGCCTTTAACGGCTAAACATCATTCCTATTGTATTTCTATTGGTATAACTCAATTGCAAAGTGAGCCTGATGCTTCTGATAAGGCACTTTGGATTGAGGCTCTTTTTGGTCTTTCCCAAACTAGGCCAATACCTCAAGAGATTGGGAGACTTTTGAAAACAAGAGAAGAGCTCAGACCAGGCAATTTGATTAGTTTGGATGTACCTGCTGGAATATGCTCAGAAAACGGGAGGATATTTGAAACTGGTGCTGCAAAAGCTGCCTTTACCTTAACTGTAGGCCTTATAAAGGCAGGCTTGATACAGGATCGCGCATTGCATAATGTAGGCACTTTGCTCAGGCTTGATATCGGAATACCAAAAGTTCTTCTTGATTCATTTCCTAATAAGACACCGTTGAAAATATCTTCAAATGATATTGAGACCTTTAACCTTCCAGAAATTGCCCCTAACTCAAGTAAATATCAGAGAGGGAGATTATTTGTTATTGCTGGGTCTAAGAAATATAAAGGGGCCTCTTTACTTGCCTTGCAAGGTGCAATTGCAAGTGGTGTTGGAAGTATCCAAACTGTTTTGCCCCCAGATATAGCTAACTCTTTATTTGGGATTCTTCCAGAAGTGATTTTTCACAATTACTCTTATTCTCAAGATGAAGATATTTATCTTGAGAAATGTCTCAAGAAAATTAATTTAACTCGTATTGATTCTCTGTTGATAGGACCAGGGTTAGGTCTCGCTAATGAAAACTGGGATCAATTTGCCTTAGCGCTTGAAGAATTTACTGGGCTATTAGTA
>Ga0208764_10003124_pt1 | contig 10168 bp, 7 predicted proteins | sample ETNtaG_18_FD_185762 | JGI IMG/M metagenome (GOLD analysis project Ga0208764, IMG submission 185762) | Marine microbial and viral communities from oxygen minimum zone, Eastern Pacific Ocean - ETNP201302SV91 (SPAdes) (version 2) | ecosystem: Environmental > Aquatic > Marine > Oceanic ...
TTTTGAGGCCGATAAGTTGAGAGAGAAAAAAAATTAATCTTTTCTTGTAGAATAGAAAATATAACTGCTATAATAGTTTTGGAGGCTAGAGGTGGATGCTGCTTGAACCCGACCAGATCCTAACGGAAGCAGTCGTAGAGACAGTTATTCAGGTTCTAGTCTCCTTAAAATAAATAAAATGAACAACAACTCTAAAGTATTAGCATTAAAATATAGACCACAAACTTTTGATGATCTTATTGGTCAAGAAGTAGTGGCTGAAACTATAACTAATTCCATAAAAGCAGATAAAATTCCTAATGCCTATCTATTCACTGGAATAAGAGGAATTGGTAAAACTACAACTGCTAGAATTGTTGCCAAAGGACTTAATTGTTTAAATGGCATTGGAAATTTATGCAAAAAAGATTTATGCGATAATTGTAAATCTATAGCTGACTCTAGTCACATCGATGTACTTGAAATGGATGCAGCTAGCAAAACAGGAGTTGATGATGTCAGAGATCTAATTGAATTTTCTAGATATGGCCCTACATCAGCAAAATATAAGATTTTTATAATTGATGAAGTTCATATGCTAAGTAAGCAAGCATTTAACGCCCTATTAAAAACATTAGAAGAGCCACCAGAATATCTAAAATTTATTTTTGCAACTACGGAAATTAAAAAAATACCAATTACAGTAGTCTCAAGATGTCAAAGATTTGATTTGTCTAGAATTAAATCATCAGAATTATTTGAGTTTATAAAAGATATAAAAGAAAAAGAAAATGGTAAAGCTTCGGATGAAGCTTTGAAGTTGATTGTAAAAATATCGGAAGGATCAGTAAGGGATGCCCTATCTTTATTGGATAGAGCTTTGCTGAGCTTAGATGAAAAAAAAGAGTTAGATCTAAAAGCTGCTCAAAAAATTTTTGGATACTTTGATAAATCCCAATTAATTAATTTATTTGAATTAATATTAAAAGGAGAGGAGGAAAAAGTTATTAAAATCTACAGAAAAATTTATGATCAAGGAATTGAGCCAAAAGTCTTTATCAATGATTTTTTAGAAATACTTTATTATTTTAAAAATATTAATTCATTATCTTTAGAAAGTACAAATTTTTCACTTAATGATGAAGAGTTTTCAAAAATTAAAGATATTTCCAATCAAGTAGACTCCACAGTTTTAATTTTATTTTGGCAGTTTGCAATATCTTCACTTGAAGAATTAGATATTGTTTCTAATCAACATCTATCTATTGAGATGTTTTTAATAAGATTAATGCATTTAAGTTCAATTAAGTTAGATAAAAATATAGATCAAGAATTAAAAAATGACAAAGTGGATAATCAAAAAGATAATAAAGAACAAGAATTTGAAAATAATTCTAGAATTGTTGATCAAATAAAAAATATTGCTCAAGAAGATAAACATAAGCATGAGGTTAAACCAGAGATTAAAGCGATAGATAAAAATTTGATAAATTCATTTGATGACCTTCTTGATATTTGTACTCAAAAAAAAGAAATTAAACTAAAATATGAATTAGAAAAAAATGTAAATCTTGTAAAATTTGAAAAAAATAGAATTGAAATTTCCTTTAATGACAATTTAGATAAAGATTTTGTAAAAGATCTTTCTTTAAAACTTTTTGAATGGACTGATGAAAGATGGATTATTACTTTTAGTAAATCTAAAGGCGATATGTCGGTTAAAGAAAAACAAAAGAATAAAAAAGATGAACTGATTAATAAGGTCAGAAGTTCGGAAATCTATAAGATGGTAATGAAAAAATTTCCTGATGCAGAACTTTTAGATGTTAAGTTAAATGAAAAAAAAGAGGATAAAAATGACTGATTTCACAAAGATATTGGATAAAGCTAAGGAATTAGAAGCTAAAATGAAAGAAAGCCAGGAAAAAATTAAGGAAATTAAAGCTGAAGGTATCTCAGGATCTAATTCAGTTAAAATTACTCTTGATGGAGAGGGTGAAATGCAAAAAATTGAATTATCTGATGAAATTATTAAAGAAGATAAGTCAATAATAGAGGATCTAATTGTAGCTGCTCATAATAGTGCAAAATCACATCTAAAAACAAAGACCACAGAAGAAATTTCAAAAGCCACAGGAGGTTTTGGAATACCTGGTTTTAAATGGCCATTATAATTAATGCAAAATATTAATGAGATTGAGGAATTAATTAAATTAATTTCAAAACTTCCTGGACTAGGCCCTAAGTCAGCAAAAAGAATTGTTCTTAAACTAATCAATAACAGAGACGAACTAGTAAAACCTATGGCAAGCACATTAGCTCAGGTTTATAAAAATGTAACAAGATGTAAATCATGTGGCTCATTAAAATCCAATTTAAATGGGTGTATTAATTGTGAGAGTTTGAAAGAAAAATATACAAAAATTTGTGTTGTAGAGGATATTGCTGACCAGTGGTCAATTGAGAACTCAAATATTTTTCAAGGATACTTTCATATTTTAGGAGGAACAATTTCTTCTGTCGGACAAAGAAAAGAAGATCTTTTAATTAATTCTTTAGTAGAAAGAGTGAATAGAGAGGGTATTGAGGAAGTTATACTTGCAACAAGTGCAACTGTGGAGGGGCAAACTACCGCATATTATATTCAAGATAGTTTAAAAAATACTAATGCAAAAATTACTAAATTAGCCCAAGGTTTACCTGTGGGTGGTGAAATAGAAAATTTAGATGATGGAACTTTATTTTCTGCTTTTAAAAATAGAACTGGTTTAAAATCTTAATCAAATTGACTTTTTCATTAATCTATTAAAATGAAGTAATGGCTCTGTATACCCTGATGGTTGATACTTTCCATGAAAAACTAAATCACAGGCTGCTTTAAAAGCTATTGATTTTTCAAAATTTCCAGACATAGGTTGATAAGGATCCTGGTCTTTCATGCTACTGTCTTTAAGGTTTTGGTAATCAACAACTTTAGCCATTTTTTTCATAATTTCTAAAACTTGTTTTTTACTACAAATACCATGATGTAACCAATTTGCAATATGTTGACTGCTTATTCTACAAGTTGCCCTATCTTCCATTAAACCTATACCATTAATATCTGGAACTTTTGAGCATCCTACTGATTGATCTATCCATCTGACAACATACCCTAAAATACCTTGAGCGTTATTTTTTAGCTCCTTTTCAATTTCATCTTTTGACCAATTAGGATCATTATTTACTGGTATTGTTATTAAATGATTTAAATTAGCTGGTTTTCTTTTTTTAATTTTTTGATGTAAAGAAAAAACATCAATTTCATGATAATGCAACGCGTGGATAGCAGCAGCCGTTGGAGAAGGGACCCAGGCACAATTTGCTCCTGACATGGGGTGTAAAATTTTTTGAGTCATCATTTCATCTAGCAAGTCTGGCATGGCCCACATACCTTTCCCTATCTGTGCCTTACCAGAAAAACCACACATTAAACCTATATCAACATTATTATTTTCATAAGTTTTTATCCATTTAGTTGATTTCATATCGCCTTTTAATACCATTGGACCAATTTCCATAGATGTGTGAATTTCATCACCAGTTCTGTCTAGAAAACCTGTGTTAATAAAAAATACTCTTTTTTTTAAAATTCTAATACATTCCTTAAGATTAACCGAGGTTCTTCTTTCTTCATCCATTATTCCACACAAGATTTGGTTTTTTTTTAATTTTAAAAATTTTTCAACCTTATCAAAGATAAGATTGGTAAATGCACACTCCTCTGGTCCATGCATTTTTGGTTTTACAATATAAATAGAGTTAGTTCTTGAATTACCTTTTCTCTTAAAATCGTGAAGACAAGCAGCTGAGGTTATAAATGCATCTAAAATTCCCTCTGGACATTCAGAACCATCTTTTAAAAGTATTGCATGATTTGTCATTAGATGACCTACATTTCTGTTCAATAATAATGATCTACCATGTAATTTGATTTTTTTATTCTTAACAGAATAATATTCTCTGTCGGGGTTTAATTTTCTTTTAATTATTTTCCCTTTCTTTTTAAATTTTGAATTGAGAGTTCCCTTCATTAACTGTAACCAATTTCTGTATCCTAAAACTTTATCTTCAGCATCAACAGCAGCTACACTATCTTCATGATCACAAATTGTTGAAATAGCTGATTCTAAAATAACATCATGAATTTTTAATGGGTCTTGGTTGCCATCAGGATTATTTTTTTCTAATTTTTTATTATAATCAAATATTATATCTATATGAAGATTATTATTTACAAATAAAAGAGATGATAATTTATTTTTAACTTTTTTATATCCAACTAATTGTTTTTTATCTCTTAATTCAATATTTAATTTTCCATTATTTATATTTAGTATTTTATCCAAATTTTTCCAACTTATATTTTTAAGAGGTATATATTTGTCTAAAAGAATTCTGCTATATTCAATAACTTTTTTCCCTCTTATTGGATTATATGTTTTACCTTTTAATGCACCTCTGGTTTCTGGAATTATATTTGAACCATATAAGCTATCATAAAGACTTACCCATCTTGCATTGGCAGCGTTTAATAAAAATCTTGCATTAGTTACTGGACAAACCAATTGAGGACCACAAATACTTGAGATTTCTTTATCTACATTTTTAGTTTCAATTTTAAAGTTTGGACCAGATTTTTTAAGATAGCCTGTTTTTTGTAAAAAAATTTTATATTCATTAAAATTGAATTTCTTTTCTTTTCTTTCAAGATGGAAAGAGTCTATTGATTTTTGTATTTTTTCTCTTGTCTCTAAGAGCTTTTTATTTTTGGGCGATAAATCATGTACAGTTTTACTAAATCCTTTCCAGAATTTACTGCTTGAGATACCAGTTCCAGGTAGTAATTCTTTATTAACAAAATCCAAAAGCACATGTGAGACTGACAAATCACAAGTTTTTATGAATTTTTCTTTTTTTTTCATTATTTTTTTATTATATCATTTTATTGTCAAATTTTAGTTTATAAAGAAATTAATATGAAAAATTATCTTAATTTTGAAACTGATATTAAAAATCTAGAGTCTGAGATAGAAAAATTAAAAGACCCATATAATCAAGATGGTCTTTCTGAAGTAGACACTCAAAAAATATCTAGCACTCAAGCTGAGCTTGATGAAAAATTAAAAGAAATCTATTCAAACCTTGATCCTTGGCAAACAACTATGGTTGCTCGTCATGAAGATAGACCTAAATCAAAGTTTTTTATTGATAACTTGTTTGATGATTTTATTTCTTTGTCAGGAGATCGTTATTATGGAGAGGACAAATCTGTATTAACTGGATTTGCAAAATTTAATGGCACTTCAGTTTTGGTAATAGGTCAAGAAAAAGGTGAAAATTTAGAGACTAGAATTGAAAGAAATTTTGGAATGATGAGACCCGAAGGTTATCGTAAAACAATTCGATTAATGAATTTAGCGAATAAATTTAGTATCCCAATAATATCATTTATAGATACACCAGGAGCATATCCAGGTGTTGGAGCAGAGGAAAGAGGGCAAGCAGAGGCTATTGCTAAATCAATTGAGTGTTGTATGGAACTAAGAGTTCCAACCTTAGCAATTATCATTGGAGAAGGAGGTTCAGGAGGAGCAATAGCATTAGCATCATCTAATAAAGTAATTATGTTAGAAAATGCAATTTATTCAGTAATTTCTCCAGAAGGATGTGCAACTATTTTATGGAGAGATCCAAAAAAAATGCTTGATGCTGCAAAAGCGATGAAACTTTCAGCAAAAGATTTGTTAGAATTAAAAGTTATTGATGAAATAATTCCTGAGCCATTAGGAGGCGCCCATAGAGATAGGGATCAAATGTTAGAAGGATTAAAAGATTCTATATCAAAAAATCTAGATTATTTTAAAGATTTGTCATCTGAAGAAATAATGAATGAAAGGAAAAATAAATTTTTAAAAATTGGAAGAAATAAAGGATTTATTAGTAGCTCTGAAGATTTAAGCACATTGACAGTTAAACAAAATAATCTTGATAAAATTTTAAAATCAAAAAGAATTTTAATAGGATCAACAATTGTGGGTTTATTTTTGTTGCTTGTTGCTTTTAGTCTGTTTTAAATTTTATAAAGCACCACAGCAATGTTTGAATTTTTTTCCTGATCCGCATGAGCAAGGTTCGTTTCTGCCAATTTTTTTGCCACTTTTAATTTGATCTATCATTGATTTTTTGTTTTCTTCTTGTTGTTCTGTGACAACTTTTAAATTCATTAAAATAGTTACAAAATCTAATTTTAATTTATCTAGAAGGTTGGAAAATAGTTCAAAAGCTTCTTTTTTATACTCAATTAGAGGATCTCGCTGCCCATAAGATCTGAGTCCAATTACTTGTCTTAGCTGTTCTAGATATTGAATATGAGATTTCCAATTAAGGTCGATCGATTGTAAAAAAATTCTTTTTTCAATTTCTTTTGCATGTTCTTTACCTAAAATTTTGATTCTTTCTTCCCTAGATTCTGAAAATTTATTTATAATTTTTTCCTTTAATTCACCATCTTTTGCAGAAATTAATTCTTTTAATTCTAATTCATCAAAACTTTTACCAACAATCTGTTTCAAACGATTACTAAACTCATTATTTTTAGGATTTGATAAATTTTGAATTTTTAAATTAATAATATCTTTAATTATTTTATTCAAAAATTCATCAGAATAGTCAAATATGTTTTGACTATTCATAGCATTTTTTCGTTGAGAAAATATGACATGCCTTTGATCGTTCAAAACATTGTCAAATTTAATTAAAGTTTTTCTAATATCAAAGTTTCTAGCTTCAACCTTTTGCTGAGCTCTTTCTAGCGCTTTATTGATCCACGGGTGATCAATACTTTCTCCATCTTTAAGTCCCAATTTCTCTAACATTTTATTCATAGACTCTGATCCAAAAATTCTCATTAAATCATCTTCAAGACTTACATAAAATATAGAACTCCCCTCATCACCTTGTCTGCCAGATCTTCCTCTTGCTTGATTATCAACTCTTCTTGACTCCATTCTTTCAGTTCCAACAACAAATAATCCACCTAAAGATTTTATTTTGTTTTTATCTATTTTAAGCTGATCCTCTTGGATAGATCCTTTTTTACCACCAAGCTGAATATCAACACCTCTTCCAGAAATACTGGTTGTAATAATTACTGATTTTTCTTTACCTGCATTTGCTATTATATCTGCCTCATTTTCATGATTTTTAGCATTCAAAACGACATGTTTGATATTTTTTTTCTTTAGTAAGGCTGAATAAATTTCAGACTTGTTAATGCTAGATGTAAAAATTAAAATTGGTTGACCTGCATTATGGTGATCAACAATTTTTTCAATGATCGCGTTATTTTTTTCATTTTCTGTTCTAAAAATTTGATCATTGTAATCTTTTCTGATCATATCATTATTAGTTGGAATAATTACAACAGCTAAATTATAAATTTCAAAAAATTCTTCAGACTCCGTTGCTGCAGTACCAGTACATCCAGATATTTTTTCATAAAGTTTGAAATAATTTTGATATGTTATTGAAGCTAAGGTTTGATTTTCTGCTTGAATATTTATTCGTTCTTTTGCTTCTAATGCTTGATGCAAACCATCACCAAATCTTCTACCTTCAAGTATTCTGCCAGTCAGTTCGTCTATAATTTTTAAGCTTTCATCTTTAACAATATAATCTTTACCTTTTTGAAATAAATGATTAGCCCGAAGTGCTTGATTAACATGGTGTACTAAGTGTAAATTTTCTGGATCATAAAAGTTATTATTTTTTAAAATACCTGCTTCAGAAAAAATTTTTTCTACATTATTAATCCCATCATTAGTTAAAAGAATACTTTTTTCTTTTTCATCAATTTCATAATCTTTATTATTTAAATGCCTTACAAGTTTATCAACTGCAAGATACTGGGCAGTTTTATCTTCAGCTGAACCCGATATGACTAATGGTGTCCTGGCTTCATCGATTAGACAGGAGTCTATTTCATCAACTATAGAAAATGAATGCTCTCTTTGAACCATTTCATTTTCTGAAAATTTCATATTATCTCTCAGGTAATCAAACCCCAGCTCACTATTTGTTGCATATGTAATGTCACAATTATAATTATTCTTTCGCTCATTATCATCTTGATCGTTATTGATATAACCTGATGATAAACCTAAAAAATTATAAATCTGACCCATCTCTATAGAGTCTCTTTTTGCGAGATAATCATTTACAGTTACAATATGAACACCTTTTTCAACAAGAGCATTTAAGTATGCTGCGAGAGAGATTGTAAGAGTTTTTCCTTCTCCTGTTCTCATTTCTGCAATCTTGCCTTCATGAAGAACAACCCCACCAATTATTTGAACGTCAAAGTGTCTCTCACTACGAGTTCTTTTTGAGGCCTCTCTTACTAATGCAAACGCTTCAGGCAGAAGTTCGTCTAAAGTTTTTCCTTGTTTAATTTGCTCTTTATATTCTTGAGTTTTCTTTGGAAAATCTAAGTCATCAAGTTTTTTAAATTTATCCTCTAGTAAATTTATTTTTTTTACAATTTTACCAATTCTTTCTAGCTCTTTTTGATTGCTAGATTTAATAAATTTTGTAATGAGATTTAATGGATTAAACATGAGTATTTGATTTATTCTTTACTTATATTGTTTAATATATGTATTAAATAATTATTTTAAATACTATGGGAATTAATTTATCAAACTTTTTATCTTCAAAATCAAAAAGAGCTAGAATGATTGACTTTCAAGACCTGGAGCATATTGATGGTTTGTCAATTTCTGTTGTAAGTGCAAATTTATACAATGATAACAGAGATGACCTGTCTATTTTCTATTTTAGAGACGGAGCAAATTACGCTTCCGTATATACGCAGTCAAAAATAGTATCAGAAAATATTAAATGGAATTTAAAACAAAATAGTAAAAGAATATATTCTCTTTTGGTTAACACTCGAAATGCTAATGCTTTTACTGGCAAACAAGGTTATGAAAGTCTCAAGAAATTGTCTGAAATTATTTCATCTGAATTAACTAAAAAACAAGAACAAGATGAGGATATCTCTAAAAAAATTATTTCAAAAGATATTATGTTTGGTTGTACAGGAACTATTGGCGAGCCTTTTCCTTATGAAAAAATTTTTTATCAAATCCCAAATTTAATTAATAAAATAAAATATACCCAAAATAAATTTATTTGGATGAAGGCTGCACTTGGTATTATGACAACAGATACTAAGCCCAAGTTAGCAATGGAGGAATGTACAATTGCAAATAAAAAAATTAAGATTTATGGAATAGCAAAAGGCTCAGGGATGATCCATCCCAATATGGCAACTACATTAGCTTATATTTTTACTGATGCGAAACTATCTAATGATATTTTAAACAAGCTACTTAAAAAAAATATTTCAACAACCTTTAATGCTATAACTTGTGATGGAGATACAAGCACTAATGATATGGCAACTATTTTTGCAACTGGTAAAGTAGATAACGCTAAAATTAAAAATATTAATGATAAAAAGATAAAAAATTTTGACAAGGCTTTAAACAAGGTTTTATTAAATTTAGCAAAAAGAGTTGTTTTAGATGGAGAAGGATCTTCAAAATTTATAACAGTTAATGTTAAAAAATGTAAATCAGAAATAGAAGCTAAGCAAATAGCTTTTTCAATTGCTAACTCATCCCTAGTTAAGACAGCTATTGCGGGTGAAGATCCTAATTGGGGAAGAGTTATAATGGCGATTGGTAAAGCTGGACCAAAAATAAATTTAAAAAAACTATTAATTAAATTTGGAGATATAAAAATTGTAGAAGATGGAAAACTTCATCAAAATTATGACGAAACAAAAACTTCAGAATATATGAAAAACGAAAATATCGATCTTAGTATTGAAATATTTACAGGAACAAAAAGTTTTACTGTTTATACAATGGACTTAACAAAAAAATACATTGATATTAATGCAGATTATAGAAGTTAAGACTATTGAAAATTTTTTATAAATTATTAAATAAATAATATGATCAAATATAAATTAGCATGCAACCATTGTGAGACAAACTTTGACAGTTGGTTTGCTTCATCTAAAGAATTTGAAAAATTAAAGAAAAAGAATCTTTTAGTTTGCCATATTTGTAATTCCACA
>Ga0208764_10003126_pt1 | contig 10167 bp, 9 predicted proteins | sample ETNtaG_18_FD_185762 | JGI IMG/M metagenome (GOLD analysis project Ga0208764, IMG submission 185762) | Marine microbial and viral communities from oxygen minimum zone, Eastern Pacific Ocean - ETNP201302SV91 (SPAdes) (version 2) | ecosystem: Environmental > Aquatic > Marine > Oceanic ...
ATCAAGAAGTGACAAAAAAATATCAAGCAATTTGTACCCCTGATTTTTTTGGATATAATTCTAATCTTGAACTTCAATATAGAGGTAGATTTGATGATAGAGGCGCAAAAAAAATAAATAATCCAAACCAGAGTGATTTATTTAAAGCTATGTTTGAAATATCACGAACTGGTAAAGGTCCAGCAAAACAAGAACCTAGCATGGGGTGCTCTATCAAGTGGAGAAAATAGACAACGTATAAATGAGTAAATTAGAATTATCAAACGCAATAAGATTTTTAAGCATGGATGCTGTTGAGAAAGCCAAATCCGGACATCCAGGCGCACCCATGGGTATGGCAGATATTGCTTATATATTATGGTGTAAATTCTTAAAACATAACCCCGCTAACCCAAAGTGGCTAAATAGAGATAGATTCATTCTTTCAAATGGACATGGCTCGATGTTACTTTATTCATTGTTACATTTAAGTGGTTATAAACTTTCTATTAAAGATATTAAAAATTTTAGACAATTAAATTCAATAACCCCTGGTCATCCAGAATGTGATATTACTCCTGGTGTAGAAACAACAACCGGCCCATTAGGACAAGGTATAGCTAATGGTGTTGGAATGGCAATTGCAGAGAAATCGCTTGCGGTTGAATTTAATAAACCAAAATTTAATATAATAAACCATTATACGTATGTCTTTGCTGGTGATGGATGCTTAATGGAAGGAATTTCTCATGAAGCTTGTTCGTTAGCGGGAACATTGGGTTTAAACAAACTTATTGTTTTTTATGATATGAATAACATATCTATAGATGGAGATATAAAGTTAGCCTTTACAGAAAATATTAGAAAAAGATTTGAGTCATATAATTGGAATGTTATTGATAATGTAGATGGGCACAATTTTGATTTAATTGAAAAATCTATCAAAAAAGCAAGACTACAAAAAGATAAACCAAGCATTATTTGCATGAAAACAAAAATAGGTTTTGGCTCACCTAACAAAGAAGGCACTAGTTCAGTTCATGGCGCTCCTTTAGGGAAAGACGAGATAGAGTTAACAAGAAAGAACCTTAAATGGCCTTATAAAGCTTTTGAAATACCTAATGACATATATAAGAAATGGAATTTCACCAATAAAGGACGCAAGCTTGAATTACTATGGAAAAGTAATTTAGAAAAATATAAATTAAAACACCCAGAATGCTATCTCGAACTATTAAGGAGAAGTAGAAATAAATTACCCAAAAACTTAGATAAATTAATTGACCAATTAATCAATAATGATGGTAAATCTATGGCTACAAGAAAATCTTCGCAAGTTGTTTTAGAAAAAATAGGCGAGAAGATGCCAGAGCTTATTGGTGGATCTGCAGACTTAAAAGATTCTAATCTTGTTTTTTGGTCTAAATCAAAACCATTAAATAGGAAAAATTTTAAAGGTAAGTATATTCATTTTGGAGTAAGAGAATTTGCTATGTCAGCTATTTGTAATGGTATAGGCTTACATGGAGGTTTTCGCCCTTATGCTAGTACATTCTTAATTTTTTCAGAGTATGCAAAAAACGCAATTAGGATGTCTGCGCTTATGCACCTACCAATTATTTATATTTTTACTCATGACTCAATTGGCTTAGGCGAAGATGGCCCAACACATCAATCTGTAGAACAGTTAAATTCACTTAGATTAATTCCTGGAATGTATGTTTGGCGTCCAGCAGATTTAACTGAAACTGCTATTTCTTGGAAGTCTTCGCTAGAAAAATTGACAGGACCATCGTCTATTGTGTTATCTAGACAGAGCTTACCAGAGCTAAGCAGAAACAATACTCAAACAAGACTTATAAGTAGAGGAGGTTATATTATTTTTGAGCCTTCTAAAAAAATAGATGCTATAATTATATCATCTGGTTCTGAATTAAATATGTGTGTTGACGCAGCTAAAATATTACATAAATCAAAAATATATGTGCGTGTAGTTTCAATGCCATGTATGGAATTATTTTTAAAACAATCGAAATCGTATAAGAATATAGTTCTTCCAGATATTAATAATATATTAGCAGTAGAGGCTGGCGTAGGAGATTGTTGGGATAAGTTTATTGGGAAAAAAGGCTCTAAAATAGTTATGAATTCATTTGGTTTATCAGCGCCTGGAAATATTGTTTTAAATCATTTTGGGTTCTCAATAAAAAATATAGTTATAAAAGTTAAAAAATTAATCAAAAATAATGGAAAAGGTAAATGAGTATAAATATTGCAATTAATGGTTTTGGAAGAATAGGTAGGAATGTATTAAGAGCTAAATATGATAATAATAAATATGATGAATTTAATATTGTTGCTATTAATGATTTGGGTGACAGCAATATAAATGCACACCTTCTTAAACACGATAGTGCTCATGGGGTTTTTTCAAAAAAAGTAGAAGTAAAAGATAATAAAATAATAATTGATAATAAAAACGAAGTATTAGTATTGAGCGAAAGAGATCCCTCAAAACTTCCGTGGGACGAATTATCTGTAGATGTAGTTTTAGAGTGCACAGGTCTTTTTACGTCTAAATCATCAGCAATAAAACATATTAATGCTGGAGCTAAAAAAGTATTAATATCTGCGCCTGGTAAAGATGTAGACGCAACTATTGTTTATGGGGTAAATCACGAAATAATTAATAAAGATCATCAGATAATTTCTAATGCATCCTGCACGACCAATTGTTTAGCTACTCTGATAAAAAATATACATGAGGAACTAAATATAGAAAATGGCATCATGACCACTATTCATTCTTATACTAACGATCAAGTTTTAACTGATGTTTATCATTCTGATTTACGGAGAGCTAGATCAGCAACCCAATCAATGATTCCGACAAAAACTGGAGCTGCATCTGCTGTTGGATTAGTGTTACCGGAATTGAATGGAAAACTAGATGGGTTTGCAATTAGGGTCCCAACGATAAATGTATCTATTGTAGACTTATGCTTTAATACCTCTAAAAAATCTTCTATAGAGGAGGTTAATTCAATTATAAAAAATGCTTCCGAATCTAATCTTAAAGGCATATTAGGATATAATTCTGAGCCACTCGTATCAATTGATTTTAACCATTCTTCATATTCTTCAGTATATGATGAAAGCTTAACTAGAATGATGGATAATAAATTTTTTAAAATTTGCGCTTGGTATGATAATGAATGGGGTTTCTCAAATAGGATGCTAGATGTTGCAAAAGTTTTAGCTAATAATGCTTAAAGTCTTAAAAGAAGCTAATATAAATAATAAAATAGTCTTATTACGTTTAGATTTAAATGTACCCATTAGTCAAAATAAAATTGTAAGTAATTTTAGAATAATAAAATCAATCCCAACAATCGAACATCTAATTAAAAATAATAATAAAATAGTAATATTATCTCATCTTGGCAGACCGAAAGAAGGTGAAGTTGACGAGAAATATAGTTTAAAACCTGTTTCATTATATTTGTCTGAAAAAATTAAGAAAAATATTATTTTTGAGAAAAATTGGATTGATGGTGTAGATTTTAAAGACTCAAATATTATTATGTGTGAAAATGTTAGATTCCAAAATGGAGAAAAATTAAATTCATCAGAATTGTCTCGTAAGATTTCTTTATTAGGCGACCTTTTTGTTTTTGATGCTTTTGGAGTATCTCATCGAAAAGAGTCTAGCGCCTATGGTTTAATTGATCTTATGGATAGTTATGCTGGACAACTATTAGAGAATGAGATCAATAATGCTCTTATGATGATCTCAAACCCTGTTAATCCACTAACAACAATAATATCAGGTGCCAAAATCTCAACAAAAATTACTTTAATAAGTAAATTATTAAACAAATCTTCTCATCTAATACTTGGAGGAGGAATATTAAATACTTTTTTATTTGCTTTAGGTCACAATATAGGAACTTCTTTGTTTGAATCAGATTACGTAGATGAGGCAAAAAAAATAATTAAACATAAAGATTTTAAAAAACTAATTATACCCATCGATGTGGTTTGTTCGAATAACAGCTCATTTGATAATCCTCAAACTAAACCAATTTCTATGGTACAATCAGATGATAAGATATTAGATATTGGTGCAAAATCAATAGATAAATACGTAGATATAATTAAAAAATCAAGTACCGTTTTTTGGAATGGACCACTTGGGTACGTGGAACAAGATCCGTACGATACAGGAACTGTAAAAATAGCAAAGGCCATAGCAATATCTAATTGTTATTCTATGGTTGGAGGCGGTGATACCATACCAATAATAGAGAAACTATCTTTAATTGATAATTTTTCATATTTATCTACAGGAGGAGGGGCGCTCTTAAAGTTTATTGAAGGTAAAGAATTACCAATATTAAAGAAATTAGGCGCCTATACATAATGAGAAAAAGAACTAAAATTATTGCAACTCTAGGACCATCAACAACTAGCTCTAAAATGCTAACTGAACTAATTGCTGCTGGAACTGATGTTTTTAGACTTAATCTTTCTCACGCAAAAATAGAAGACGCTAAAGAAATAATAAATAAACTCAAATCATCATCTTTGAAACTTAAGAGGCCTGTGGCCACCCTTATTGATTTACAAGGGCAAAAAATTAGGGTTAGAGGTTTCGCAAAGAAAGACTTTGTTAATTTAAAAAATAATCAAAAATTTGTTCTTGATGGTTCACTCAAAGACGAAGAAGGAGATGATTTTTCAGTAGGTGTAACACATAAACATTTCTACAAAAACATAAAAACTAGAGATGAAATTCTTCTTAGCGATGGACTTATAAAACTTAAAGTAAATGAAGTTAAAGGCAACAAGATACACACCACAGTAATAAGAGGAGGAAAACTACTCCCCTTTCAAGGACTTAATAAGAAAGGTGGAGGACTGTCGTTAAAAGGGTTAACAAAAAAAGATATAGCGGATTTAAAACAAGCAATTAAATTGGACATTGATTATATAGCAGTTTCATTTGTCAGAGATAAAAATGATTTAATTGCAGTAAAAAAAATTACTGATAAAAAAAATATTGGTCTAATTGCAAAAATAGAAAGAAATGAAGCTCTAGCAAATATTGATTCAATCTTAGATCATTCTGATGGTATTTTAGTTGCACGAGGTGATCTTGGTGTAGAACTTGGTATTGAAGTACTGCCTGCGATACAGGATGAATTAATAGGTAAGGCCATGGATCATGACAAATTAGTAATAGTTGCTACACAAATGATGGAGTCAATGAAAACAAATAGAGTACCTACAAGAGCAGAAGTTTTTGATGTGTCTAATGCCGCTTGTTCTGGTGTTGATGCTATAATGTTGTCGGCAGAAACTGCAGTAGGCAAATACCCAGTGGAAGTTGTGCAGGAGGCAAGCAGAATTTGCGATATAGCCGAAAAAACAAATATAAAAGAAATTAAAATTAGTGATAAAGGGGAAATATTTAATAAAATTGACCAAATAATTGCTATGGCTGCTGTTTATGGAGCTGACAGATCTAATGTAAAAGCTATTGCAGCATTAACTGAAACAGGATCTACTCCTTTATGGATGTCACGAATTCAATCCTCAATACCGATTTATGCTATGACTGTAAACGAAAAGACAAGCAGAAGGATTTGTCTTTATAGAGGAGTATATTCAATCCGATTAGATAAAATAGAACATGATCATGCGAGAGCTAACATACAAGTAATAAAATTGATGCAAAAACAAGGTGCTGTTAAGAAGGGAGATTTAGTAATAATTACAAAGGGAGATTTAATGGGTACGAGTGGAGGAACAAATGCCATTAAGATTGTAGAAGTAGGTAAGTTGCTGAAGGTTTAAAAAAGGAGCAAAGTATGAATAAACGAGCGCTAGAATTAACTGTTGAAAACATGATGTCAAAACCAAAAGGTATATTGGCTATGGACGAAAGTTCTCCAACATGCGGTAAAAGATTTGCCGCGATTAATGTAGAAGACAGTGAAAATAATAGAAGAAGATATAGAGAGTTAATAGTTACCTCACCAGATTTATCTAATTATGTGAGTGGTGCTATTTTATATGATGAGACTTTTCATCAAACAATGAGCAATGGTGAGTTTTTTAGAGATTATTTAAATTCAATAGGAATTTTACCGGGGATTAAAGTAGATACAGGAGCAAAAGATTTTTCTAATCACCCTAATGAAAAAATAACAGAAGGACTTGATGGGTTAAGAGAAAGACTTAAGAATTACGCATTATTGGGTGCAAAATTTTGTAAATGGAGAGCGGTCATAACTATTAACGAGGGGATTCCATCAGAGGCATGCATACTGTCAAATGCACATGCTTTAGCTAGATACGCATCTTTATGTCAAGAAAATAATTTAGTTCCTATTGTAGAACCAGAGGTATTAATAAACGGAGAACATTCTATAGAAGTTTGCGATACTGTAACAAGAGCAACTTTAAAATGTTTGTTTGAGCAATTAGATTTATTTAATATTTATTATGAGGGAATTATTTTAAAACCAAGCATGGTTATTTCTGGAGATAAAAATAAGAAGCGAGCTGATGTAAATACAGTTGCAGAGATGACTATAAATTGTCTCAAGGAAATGTGCCCACAAAAATTAGGAGGAATTGCTTTTTTATCAGGAGGACAAACAGATGAAGAGTCTACTAGCCATTTAAATAAAATGAATAAGGATAATTCGGATTTACCTTGGCGAGTAACATTTTCATATGCGCGTGCAATTCAACAATCAGCTTTAAATATTTGGGTTGGAAAGGACTCTAATATTAAAGAAGCTCAATTGATGTTATCAGGTAGAGCAAAATTATGTTCCGCTGCCTCAGTTGGTGAACTTTAATTATCCATTATAATGTGCATTATTTTTTTGTATGAATTTTTGTTCTTTTGATGGCTATTTGTAATTTTAATAACTGGGATTTTGGTAAAACCCTTTAATTCACAATAGTTATTCATACCGATTGGTTGTTTACCATGTATTTTATTTAATACTATGCATAGTATTTTAATTTTATATTTCTTAATAATACTCAAACTCATTAGCACATTATTTATTACTCCTATCTCATCCTTTGCAACTAATATAGTCGGAATTTTCATTTTTTTGATAAGGTCGATATTTAGACCATCAAGAGCTATTGGAGAACATAAACCTCCTGCGCCTTCAACAATTAGAAAATCAAAATCATCAAAAAAAGAAGATTTTTTTACAAAATCTTTGATATATATTTTTCGTTTTGATAGTTTTATTGCCCTATTAGGCGATATAGGATTTTTAAATCTGTATGGATTAATATTATTTAAATCAATTTCACCATCCGTTAATTTATAGAAAAGCTGTGCATCAGAAGGAATTAATCTAGAATTTACATTTTTACAGCCTGTTTCAATTGGTTTATACGGAGCAATATTAAGTTTATTGTTTTTAAATAATTTAATTATATTCTTTGTTATATAAGTTTTACCAACATCGGTGCCTGTGCCACTAATAAAAACTCTATGCTTTTTTACCATCATTCTTTGTAAGTAAATTTAATGCAGTTTCATATTTATGTATTAATTCTTGTTTGATATTTGCTGGTATTTTAATTTGATCATTATTCCAATTTTTACTAATCAAATAATTTCTGAAAAACTGTTTATCAAATGCGCTATAATCTATGCCCCCTTCCTTATTTATTAACCAAAACCTTGAGCAATCTGGTGTAAATATTTCATCTATTAAAGTTAATTTATTATCAGAATCAAGTCCAAATTCAAATTTTGTATCTGCAATAATAACGCCTCTTTTTTTTGCATATTCATATGCAAAATTATACAGCGTCAAACTGACAGCTTTTATTTTTTCAGCAAGATCTAATCCTACTAATTCTTTCATTCTATCAAAATTTATATTTTCATCTTTATTCCCAATTTCTGCTTTAGTGGATGGAGTAAATAATGGTTCAGTTAATTTACCATGTTCGCTGAGGTTTTGTTTTATGCTTTCATTATGTATTGTTTTTGATTTTTTATATTCCTTCCATGCTGATCCAGTAACATAACCGCGTACAATAGCTTCTATTGGTAGTACTTTAGTCTTTTTTACTACCATAACTCTATCTTTAAATTTTTCAGGAATATCAGGTTTTATATTTAAGAAATGATTTTTAACTAGACTGCTGCTTAACGTAAACCAAAATTTTGACATTTTATTTAAAATTATTCCTTTGCCTTCAATTTCATCATCAAACACAAAGTCAAAAGCTGATATCCTGTCGGTCGTAATAATTAGCAGTTTTTCTTTCTCATAATCATACACATCTCTAACTTTGCCGCTGAATATGAGATTATAATTAACCAGTGTCTGATTGGTATGCATTATTTTATTTGAGAAAAATAATCCGTAAATCTATTCTTATTAGTTGCAAATTTTGTTTGTTCTTCTTCGGCAAATTTAATTGATTTATCTATATTTGAGCTCTTGTCCCCAACAACTATCAATCCAACCATTCCTAAAATATAATGAGGAGTGCATTTATAACCATATATTCCCTCTTTATTAAATTTAATAGTTAATTCTTCATTCATTTGGCCAGTCCATGCTGGACCTCCTTCTGGAATCATTTCATTAATAGATGCTGTATTGTGGCCGGGGTTTGTTGCTAGCCATTTTACAGTGTCTCCTGGCTGTATTGTTAAAACTGGCGGATCAAACACCATCATTTGTCCTTTTAAAGAACTTAACATCTTTACTTGATGCTCTGCTGCTGAAATATTTCCAACTAAGAAAAAGCAGAAACATGCTATGATTATTTTATATTTATCCATTATTTACTCCATTAATAACTCATATATAGTATCAGAAAATTATTATATAATTAATATCTCTGTTAACATATACTCATCGTTAAACCAGATTATTTTTTGATATGAATGATTATAAAATAGCCCCATCTATATTATCAGCCGATTTTTCAAGACTTGGAGAGGATGTAAAAAAAACTGTAGATGCTGGAGCTGATTTTGTTCATTTTGACGTGATGGATAATCATTATGTTCCAAATTTAACAATTGGCCCATTAGTTTGCTCTGCTTTAAGATCTTTTGGCATAAAAAATATTATTGATGTGCATTTAATGATAAAGCCTGTGGACAGAATTATTCCAGATTTTGCAGAAGCTGGAGCTAACTATATTACTTTCCACCCTGAAGCATCTGATCATATCGATAGAACAATCAAATTGATAAGAGAAAATAATTGTATGCCTGGCATTGTGTTGAACCCCGCTACACCTTTAAGTTATTTAGAACATTGTATAGATGATATTGATATGATTTTATTAATGTCAGTAAATCCTGGGTTTCCAGGACAGAAATTTATAGAGGGAACATTAAAAAAAATCTCACAAGCTAGAAGTTTGATAGATAAGTCTAAAAGAAAAATTAGACTTGAGGTAGATGGGGGAATAAATTTAGAAAATATTGGTAAAATTGCTGAAGCAGGTGCCGATACATTTGTAGCTGGATCCTCTATATTTAACTCTAACAACTATAGCGAAACAATTAAATCTATGAGAGATAAACTCAAAGAAATAAAATAATCTTATATTTTTAGTTAATGAATAAAAAAGATTTTATAAATTATATTGAACAAGGTTACCACCTAATTCCACTTCACAAAGTTTTAGATAATATTAAAGTAAACCCTATAGATATTTATGAATCGTTGTCAGATCAACCACAATCTTATCTATTTGAATCGATAGAGGGTGGAAAAAAATGGAGTAGATATACAATAATAGGTTTACCATCTGATGATTATATAGAAGTATCAAATAATAAATTATCAATTAAAGAAAACGGAAACATAAAAAATATTCAAACTGATAGCCCTATTGAATGGATCGACAGTTATATAAAAAGCTATAAAGTATTAGCCGATCCAAATTTACCAGAATTTCAAGGAGGCCTGGTAGGTTATTTTGGTTTTGATACAGTTCGTTATTTTGAATCAAAAATTAAAGGAAATTTACAGCAAGATCAAATAAAAACACCAGATATTCATTTATTGATATCTAAAGAAATTCTAATATTTGATAAAATAAAAAACAAGGTTTATATAATTATCTTTTCTCATAATAATCTTGAAAGCTATAATTCTTCGATGGAAAAGC
>Ga0208764_10003130_pt1 | contig 10164 bp, 9 predicted proteins | sample ETNtaG_18_FD_185762 | JGI IMG/M metagenome (GOLD analysis project Ga0208764, IMG submission 185762) | Marine microbial and viral communities from oxygen minimum zone, Eastern Pacific Ocean - ETNP201302SV91 (SPAdes) (version 2) | ecosystem: Environmental > Aquatic > Marine > Oceanic ...
GCCTGACCCAAAAGAATTGATAACGGAAATGTCGAATGCAAATAGTGAATTAAATTATGATGGTGTCTTTGTCTATAGATACGATAAGCAGATCGATACCATGAGGATTGTTCATAAAAAAAGTAACAATGGCGCTATACATGAACGCCTTATTGCATTAACAGGTAATAAAAGAGAAATTATAAGAGACAACGATAGGGTCAAATATTATTTTCCAGAAAATAAGGTTGCTATTATCGAGAAAAGTAAGCCAGGACAATTAATTTCATCATATTTTCCAGATTCTATACAGTCAATATCTAAATTTTATATTTTTAATATTGCTGGCCAAGGCCGTATTGCGGGTCTAAATGCGTGGATAGTAAACATCATGCCAATTGATAGATATCGATATGGTTATCAAGTTTGGATAGACAAGGAATCAAAATTATTACTTAAATCTAAATTAAAAAATTTCCAAGGGGTAACGCTAGAACAAATGATGTTTACCCAGCTAAGCGTTTTAGAGAATATAAATGACATTTTATTGAAATCCTCATTTAGCGAAAAAGATTTTACATGGATTAACAATATTAAAGATAAAGACGAATCTAATTTTTATGATAATGCTAGAAAAAAATGGATGCCTTCGTGGATCCCTGAGGGATTTTTAATGAGTGAATATACTATAGACCCAATGCCAACAAGCACAATACCCGTGGATCATTTCATTTACACAGATGGCATTGCTACAATCTCAATTTATGTTGAAAAACTTAATAAGCAGCAGCCAATAAACATGGAAACAACTAATTTTGGTGGTGTAAATACATATTCAATCTCAACGAATGGTTATCAGATAACAGCTGTTGGCGAAGTTCCAAAAGCGACCGTGCAATTAATTGCAAATTCTGTGAAATTATCCCCATAGATTTAATACGTTACAGGTAAAATAATGAGAGAAAGAATGTTGAGAAGTTTCATTGTTTTTTATTTATATTTTTGTACGAGTTTTGCTTATTCGCAGGCGCTTCCCGATTTTACTCCACTTGTGGAGAAAAATTCAGCTGCAGTCGTCAATATTAGTACTAGTTCAAAAGTTTCAGGCAATAGGTTACCCCAAGGTTTTAATATGCCTGATATTCCTGAGGATAGCCCGTTTTATGATTTTTTTAAAAAATATTTTGGTGATATCCCTGAAGATCATGGCCAATCTCAAGAACGTTCTTCGCTAGGTTCAGGATTCATTATTTCAAAAGACGGATATGTCATCACGAATCATCATGTTGTAAAAGACGCAGATGAAATTATTGTTAGACTTAATGATAGAAGAGAGTTTATTGCTGATTTAGTTGGCTCTGACGTAAGAAGTGATATAGCTGTTTTAAAGGTTGAAGGAGAAAAATTACCATTTTTAAAATTTGGGGATTCATCTAAAGTAAGTGTTGGGGAATGGGTTCTAGCGATTGGCTCGCCATTTGGTTTCGATTATTCTGTTACCGCTGGAATTATTAGTGCAATAGGACGTAGTTTACCCAATGAAAATTATGTTCCTTTCATACAAACAGACGTAGCGATTAATCCTGGAAATTCTGGCGGACCATTATTTAATCTTGATGGGCAGGTTATTGGTGTTAATTCACAAATATATAGTCGAACTGGTGGTTTTATGGGCCTATCTTTTGCGGTTCCTGTTAACGTAGTTGAAAATGTATATAACCAATTAAAAGAAAAAGGGCGTGTTTCAAGAGGTTGGTTAGGTGTACTTATCCAAGATGTAACTCGTGAATTGGCTGAATCTTTTGATATGACTCATCCACATGGCGCGCTAATTGCAAAAGTTCTGCCTGATGGACCAGCAGAGAAAGGCGGTGTTGAAGTTGGCGATATCATTGTTAAATTTAATGGAAATAAAATTAGTTTTTCTTCTGATTTACCCCCCTTAGTTGGTAGTACATCAGTTGGTAGTATCGTATCAGTAGATATTATAAGACGTTCAAAATCTAAGAAAATTAAGATTAAAATACTAGAGTTACCCGTTGATGATGAAGTGGCTTCACAAAAATCAATAGATAACCCTGATCCTCTTAAGAACCCTCTAAATATTGTTGTTAAAAATTTAACAGAAGATCAAAAGAAACAAATTGATATTTATGATCATGGTGTTTTGGTTGAGCAAATTTCTCCCGGTCCAGCACAGGAGTCAGGCATACGTAAGGGTGATGCACTTCTTCTCTTAGATAATATTAAAATTAAAGATGTCGAACACTTCAATAAATTAGTAAAAGAATTACCAAAAGATCGTTCAATATCAGTTTTAATTCAAAGACGAGATGGCCCAGTTTTTCTAGCTCTCAAGCTAGATAAATAGTCTACCAATCTTATCGATGCAAGGATTTGATTGCACATTGTCGATATATTTCTATGATTTCATTTAAAGCCTGATCGATATCGTATAGAATCGCGCCATTTGCACAATCTTTGCAGGTACAATAGATAGGCCGCTAATGGAACATATACGAAATTTTTCAATTATCGCTCATATTGATCATGGTAAATCAACATTAGCAGATCGATTTATTCAGATCTGTGGCGCATTAACAGAAAGAGAAATGGAAGAACAGGTGTTAGACTCAATGGATATTGAGCGTGAACGTGGTATTACAATAAAATCTCAAAGTGTTACCTTAAATTATAAGAAAAAAAATGGAGAGAAATACCAATTAAATATTATTGATACACCGGGACACGTTGATTTTAGTTATGAAGTTTCACGTTCATTAGCAGCTTGTGAAGGCGCATTACTCGTTATTGATTCTGCTCAAGGTGTAGAGGCCCAAAGTGTCGCAAATTGCCATACAGCCATTAATAATAATTTAAAAGTATTGCCAGTATTAAATAAAATTGATTTACCATCATCAGAACCCGAACGCGTTATCTCTGAAATAGAAGAAATTATTGGTATTGATGCAAAGAATGCTTTAAAAGTTAGCGCGAAATCTGGCGAAGGAATTTCAGAATTATTGGACCAGTTAGTTGAACTTATTCCACCTCCTTTAGGAAATAAAAATAATCCTCTTAAAGCATTAATAGTTGATTCATGGTTCGATAATTATCTTGGTGTTGTTTCCTTAGTTAGGATTGTTGATGGGGAACTTAAGATTGGCGATAAAATTAGAATTATGTCGTCAAAACGCGATTTTCTTGTCGATCAACTTGGAATATTTACGCCTAAACGTAACCCTAAAAAATCACTACACACTGGCGAGGTTGGCTATGTGGTTGCAGGCATTAAAGATATTGACGGGGCGCCTGTTGGCGATACTATTACGTTGAGCAATTCTCCGGCACTTGAAGCTTTGCCCGGGTTTCAATCTATAAAACCACGTGTATTTTCAGGGCTCTTCCCAATTGATTCATCTGCTTACGAGTCATTCAGAGAGGCATTGGCAAAATTAAAATTAAACGATGCAGCATTGTATTTTGAACCCGAAACATCACAAGCTCTTGGTTTTGGTTTTCGATGTGGGTTTCTTGGTATGTTACATATGGAAATTATTCAGGAACGCCTGGAAAGAGAGTACGATCTTAATCTAATTGTAACCTCACCCACAGTTGTTTATGAGGTTCTAACAACAGATAAATCGATTATTAATATTGATAATCCTGCCAAATTACCTCCAACAAATAAAATTTTAGAAATAAGAGAACCAATAATTATCGCGGATATCCTTGTCCCACAAAAATATTTAGGTAATGTCATAACTCTTTGCATTGAAAAAAGAGGCGTACAGAGAAAATTACATTACTTAGGGAATCAGGTTTCATTATCATTTGAAATGCCAATGAGTGAAGTAGTACTAGATTTTTTTGATAGACTTAAATCCGTAAGTAGGGGCTTTGCTTCTTTTGACTACAGTTTTTTAAAATATAATATGGCTAATTTAGTAAAACTTGAAATACTTATTAACAATGAACATGTTGACGCGTTGTCTTTTATTGTGCATAAAGAATTTTCACAGAGCAAAGGCCGTGATCTTACTGAAAAAATAAAGGAATTTATTCCTCGTCAAATGTATGATGTTGCAATACAGGCAGCTATAGGTTCAAAAATTCTTTCAAGACAAACTGTAAAAGCAATGAGAAAAAATGTAACAGCTAAGTGTTATGGCGGTGATATTACTCGTAAACGTAAACTCTTAGAAAAACAGAAAGCGGGTAAGAAACGTATGAAACAATTCGGTAGTGTTGAAATTCCACAAGATGCTTTTATGGCAATTCTTCATGTAGGGAAAAAATAAATGAATTTTGAGCTATTATTAGTTTCTTTGACAGCAATTAGTGGTTTAATTTGGTTTGCTGATTATTTTTTATTCAAATTAAAAGGAGTTCGTCTTGGTATAAAGAATCGAGAGTATAGACAAGAAAAGCAATCTTTTGTTGTTGAACAATGCATATCATTTTTTCCTATTTTTTTGATAGTATTAATTTTGCGTTCATTTGTTTTTGAACCATTTAGAATACCATCAGCTTCAATGATGCCAACGTTATTAATCGGTGATTTCATCCTCGTTAATAAATATGAATATGGACTGCGTTTACCAGTAATTCATGATAAATTTTTCGATATCAAAATACCTGAAAGGGGCGACATCGTAGTATTTCGTTATCCTGAAAATCCAAAAATACCATATATTAAAAGAATTGTTGGGTTGCCAGGTGACAAAATTGCTTATTACAATAAAACGCTATATATCAACGATATTTTAGCTGACCAAACAACAAGTGGCGAATATCCGGCATACGGTTCAGGTTTAACGATGATTGGTTCTTTATTAATATCAGAAAATCTTGGTAATATTGAACATGAGATATTAATTGATCCAGAAAGAAATTCTCTTGAGTTTGTAACAAAAGTGCCGGATTCTCAATATTTGGTTCTTGGGGACAATAGAGATAATAGTAAAGATAGCCGTTATTGGGGATTTGTCCCCGAGCAAAACCTAGTTGGTAAAGCTTTTCTAATATGGATGAATTGGGATCGAAAAAGCAAAGATGTTGTAAATTTTCGACGAATTGGTAAATTTATAAAATAAATTTTAAAAGAGAGAGAATTATGAAATATCTATCAAAAAATCAAAATGGAATGACGTTTCTCGGGATCCTAGTGATACTCGCCATGTTGGGCTGCTTTTTTCTTTTTGGATTAAGGGCGTTTCCAATATATACAGAATATTTTGCCATGAAGCAATCAATGAAGGCCGTAGCAAATCAACCATTCTCTAAGCGACCGAACACACTTCAAACACGAGTCCTATTACTAAGAAATTTATCACTTAACAATGTTTATAAGTTTAATGAGAAAAATATAAAGAAAATTACAAAAGTTAAGAAAAAAAATGGGAAAAGGTATCTTCTCGTAAAGTATGAAGCAAAAAATATTTTATTTAGCAATTTATATTTAAGCTTAAAAATAGATGAATCAATTGAGTTACCCGGAGGCAAAAAATAAGTAACTTTATCAATTATACATTCAATAATAAAAACTTATTAAATGTTGCGCTGACTCATAGAAGCCTCGGAAATAAAAATAATGAAAGGCTTGAATATTTGGGCGATGCAATTTTGGGCTTTATCATTGCAGAATATATATATAATAAATTTTCAGCCTCTGCGGAAGGGGAGTTAACACGTCTTAGAGCGTCGCTCGTTAAAAAGGAGAAATTAGCAGAAATCGCTCGTGAAATTTCACTTGATAATGAAATAAAATTAGGGTCAGGAGAATTAAAAAGCGGCGGATGGCGACGTGACTCAATACTTGCGAATACATTAGAGGCATTGATTGGCGCAATATATTTAGATTCTAATATTGATAAGTGCCGTTTATTTGTTTTGAATATATATCATAAACATCTGGCTATAATTGACCCGCAAGACATAAAAAAAGATCCAAAATCTCAGTTACAAGAGTATTTGCAATCAAGAAAAAAACCAACTCCAATATATGAGGTAATCAATGAGAAAGGTTCCTCACATAGCCCTGAATTTACTATTTCATGCAAGATTGCTTTACTCGATGATTTAATTATTGCAACTGGAAGTAGCAAGCAAAAGGCAGAACAGATAGTTGCAAAAAAAATACTTCAGAAATTACAGAATAATAAATAAATATTTTTTTAAATAAAATGAGTGAATTTAGAACAGGTTATGTAAGTATTATAGGCAAACCCAATGTAGGAAAATCTACTTTATTAAACCAATTGGTTGATCAGAAAATTAGTATTGTCACGAGAAAACCTCAAACAACTCGTTGGAATATTAGCGGAATAAAGACTAGCAAAAACTATCAGATTATTTTTATAGATACTCCAGGATTACAGATTAACCCAAAATTTACATTGAATAAATACATGAATAAAGAGGTATCTAATTCTATTATATTTGTTAACGTTATATTTTTTGTTATTGAAGCATTAAAATGGAATGAATTAGATTGGAACGTAGTAAAATTATTAAAAAATCTTAATAGACCTAAAATTTTTTTAGTTATAAATAAAATTGATAAAGTACCAAAAAAGGAAAAATTACTATCTAATATAGATTTAATTTCTAAAAAAATAAAATTTGATGAAATAATCCCTATATCTGCAACTAAAGGTAATGGTCTGAATAATTTACTAGAGTCAGTAGTAAAAAATATGCCAGTTTCAGATTCGCTGTACCCAGCGGACCAAATAACAAATCGTAGCGAACGTTTTTTTGCTGCCGAGTTTATACGTGAAAAATTAATTTTAAGACTAAATGATGAGGTACCACATCGTTTGTCAGTTACAATTGACAAGTTTAAAGATACTAAAAATATTTTACATATAGATGCATATATTTGGGTTGAAAAAGAAAGTCATAAATCAATTGTTATCGGAAAAAAGGGAACTGTGCTTAAAGAAATAGGGATTCTTGCACGATACGACCTCGAAAAGTTCTTTGATAAAAAAGTAAATCTTAAAACATGGGTAAAAATTAAAGATAAATGGTTAGATTCAAAATCCGCACTAAAGCAATTTGGTTATTAGTTCCATATCAATGAAAATAAATTTTACACCATGTTTTATCTTGCACCGTAGAAATTTTAGCGAAACTAGTTTTATATTAGAGGTTTTTTCAAGAGATTATGGACGAGTAAGTATTATTGCAAAAGGAGCTAAGCAAAGTAAAAAATACCAGGGTATAAACTTTGATCTTTATCAAAAATACAATATATCTTGGATAAGTAAGAATGAGCTAGGGACGCTTACTGATGTGGATATAGCCCCATCCAAATATTCATTTATTCCTGAAAAAGCAATAACAGGGTTCTATATCAATGAGATTATACTGAAATTACTATATAAAGATGAGCCGTACCCTGAACTTTTTGATATGTACGAATTAACCTTGAATAGATTATTTTCAAATGAGAATGAAAAAATTATATTACGTTATTTCGAGAAAATTTTGTTAAAATCACTTGGCTATGGTATTTCATTAGATCATGATGTGAAAACTGGTTTATCAATAACTTCTAAAAAAGAATATTATTATAAAATAGATTCCGGCCCATCAACTGAAATATCATCTACAGGCGAAAGCATGAGAATATCTGGCAAAACTTTATTTGAACTCAATAATGAAACGTTATCTGATACTAAAAATATTAACGAAGCGAAGAGACTGCTCTCTATGGTACTAAAAAAACATATTAATCAGCCTTTAGAAAGTAGAAAATTGTATAAGTCATACGCTAATATAAAAAATTAATTTAAAATAATCTTAATGTTACTTGGTGTAAATATTGATCATATTGCCACTCTTCGTCAGGCAAGAGGCACTGAGTATCCGGATTTAATTCTTGCTGCATCAATCGTTGAAAATTCTGGTGCTGATTCCATCACAATTCATTTGCGTGAAGATCGTCGTCATATTCAAGAAAATGATGTCCGCGAACTAAAAAAGATACTAAAAAAACCAATGAATTTGGAAATGGCGGTAACTGATGAAATGCTAGCATTTGCTGAGGAAATTAAACCTGAATATTGTTGTTTCGTTCCTGAAAAAAGGGAAGAACTAACAACTGAAGGCGGTTTGGATGTGTTTTCTCAGTCATCAAAGATAAAGGAAGCATCCGAAAGATTAAAAGATGCTGGAATTAGAGTGTCATTATTTATTGATACAGATGAAAAACAAATTATCGCAGCAGCCGATACTTTAGCCCCTTATATTGAGATTCATACTGGGCACTATGCAGATGCAAGCAATCAAAAAAATACTGAAAAAGAATTAGAAAATATAAAAAGATCAATAGTATTAGCTATGAATTTAGGATTAAAAATAAATGCTGGTCATGGCTTAAATTATGAAAATACAGAACGTATAGCTACTATGCCTGAAATATTAGAATTGAATATAGGCCATAGTATTATTTCACGCGCTATTTTTTCTGGTTTATCAGAAGCAGTACAAGAAATGAAAAAGCTAATTGATGCCTCAAAGATCCCTTAAAAATTTAGTCAAATGTATATTTTTAAAATTGGAATTTAGTTATGTCAGATCAGAAAAATCAAGCAATAGACAGAAGAACATTCGCAATTATTTCTCACCCCGACGCTGGAAAAACTACCGTTACTGAACAATTACTTGTTTTTGGAGGAGCAATCCAAACAGCCGGTACTGTTAAAGCCAGAAAATCTACCCGTCATGCAACTTCTGATTGGATGAAAATGGAAAAGGAAAGAGGAATATCAGTAACAAGCTCGGTTATGCAGTTTAAGCATAACAGTAAATTTATTAATTTATTAGATACACCTGGACATGCAGATTTTTCAGAAGATACATATAGAACATTAACTGCTGTTGATTCTGCATTAATGGTAATTGATGTGGCTAAGGGAGTTGAGGAACGCACTTTAAAATTAATGGATGTATGTAGATTACGCGATACGCCAATTATTACTTTTATCAATAAACTTGATCGCGAAGGCAAACAACCAATTGATTTACTGGATGAAATAGAAAGAGATTTAAAGATTAAATGTGTCCCATTCACTTGGCCTATTGGTATGGGCTCGAGACTTATTGGAATTTATAATTTATTTAATGATTCTATTCGAATTTATAATAAAAATGATAAATCTAATCATATAGAGGTTATAAATAAACTAGAAAGCAATAAAGCAAAAGAACTTTTAGGTGATAATTATGACTCAGCCCTTGAAGAAGTTGAATTAATACAGGGTGTTTATGAAAGATTTGAAAAAGAAAAATATTTATCAGGGTCTCATACACCTGTATTTTTTGGAACAGCGTTACATAATTTTGGAATATTAGAATTTCTTGAATTTTTAACTGAATATGCTCCTTCGCCACAAGCTAGAATGACACAGGAAAGGAAAGTTGAATCTAATGAAACTAAACTAAGCGGTTTTGTTTTTAAAATTCAAGCAAATATGGACCCAGCGCATAGAGATAGAATTGCATTTCTAAGAATATGCTCAGGCAAATATCATAAAGGAATGAAAATGCATCACGTGAGATTGGAAAGAGACATTCAAATATCTAACGCATTAACCTTTCTAGCAGGAAGTCGTGAACAAGCTGAAGAAGCGTGGGCCGGAGATGTAATTGGATTACATAACCATGGGACCATTCAAGTCGGCGATACTTTTACTCAAGGAGAAAAATTAAATTTCACAGGAATACCATATTTTGCACCAGAATTATTTAAAAGAGTAAAATTAAATGATCCATTAAAGTTAAAAGCCCTGCAAAAAGGATTAACACAACTAGGAGAAGAAGGCGCTACTCAAGTTTTTAAGCCTTTAACCAGCAATGATTTAATTTTAGGCGCTGTTGGTATTCTTCAGTTCGATGTTGTAGCTTCGAGATTAAAGGAAGAATATAGTGTTGAATGTTCATATGATGCTATTCCTGTTCAGTCAGCTCGCTGGGTATTATGCAGCGATGAAAAAGTACTCGATAATTTTAGAAAAAAAGTAAGTAATTATTTAGCGTTGGATGCAGGTGGATATTTAACTTATTTGGCTCCCTCGATGGTCAATCTTAATTTAGCAATTGAGCGTTGGCCTGAAATTATCTTTAATGCAACGCGTGAGCATTAATCACCTATAAATACTAGAGGCATTATTATTC
>Ga0208764_10003132_pt1 | contig 10162 bp, 11 predicted proteins | sample ETNtaG_18_FD_185762 | JGI IMG/M metagenome (GOLD analysis project Ga0208764, IMG submission 185762) | Marine microbial and viral communities from oxygen minimum zone, Eastern Pacific Ocean - ETNP201302SV91 (SPAdes) (version 2) | ecosystem: Environmental > Aquatic > Marine > Oceanic ...
TATCCCCTCACCTTTTGGAGGTTGATCAGTAACTACACCACCATCAAACAATTTATATAATACTCCTGCTTCACCAGAACCAATAGTCCATACTGATTTTGTTAAAAGCAATAAGCCGAATGTCATTGTTAATAGTAACGGCACTCCTATTCTTGGTATATTATTCATTTTCTTTTTTTTAATTATTAATAATTTATGTTAATAGTCCCCCGTCTATATTTAATACTTGTCCTGTAACATACGATGACATATCACTTGCAAGCCAAACACATGCATTAGCTATATCTTCTGGGGTACCTCCTCTTTTTAAAGGAATTGAATTTCTCCAATTTTCTATAATTTTTTCATCTAATTTTTTAGTCATTTCAGTTTCAATGAAACCTGGAGCAATAACATTACACCTAATGTTTCTTGACCCTAATTCTAAGGCAATAGATTTTGAGAATCCAATTATTCCTGCTTTTGATGCAGCATAATTTGACTGTCCTGCATTTCCCTTCACTCCTACTACCGAACTCATATTTATTATTGAACCACTTTTTTGCTTTAGCATAGTCTTCTGAACAGCCTTTGTCATATTAAAAACTGAATTTAGATTAACTTTTATTACTTTATTGAAGTCTTCTTCTTGCATTCTTAATAATAAATTATCTCTAGTAATTCCTGCATTATTAACTAATACGTCAATGCCTTCAAAATCTTCAACTATTTTATCAACAAGAGCTATTGAATCATTATAATTAGCCGCATCTGACTGATATGCTATAGCTTTTACTCCAAGTTCTTTTAATTCTTTTTCAAAGGTTTTAGCTAGTTCAACAGAGCTACTATAGGTAAATGCTATGTTGGCTCCATTTAATGCAAACTCTTTCGCTACCCCTTTTCCTATACCTCTTGAGGCACCTGTAATTATTGCTGTTTTTCCTTTTAGTAATTTCATATCTTATTATTAAAATTAATAAAACATTGCTTTATTAAGATAATATGCTGTGAACTTTTTTTCCAATCTCTGCTGGAGAATCTACAACATTTATGCCATAATGGTTTAATATTTCTTTTTTTGCTATGGCTGTATCGTCAGAGCCACCAACTATTGCTCCTGCATGTCCCATAGTCCTACCAGCTGGAGCAGTTTCTCCTGCAATAAATCCAACTACTGGCTTATCACTATTACTTTCATTGTACCATTTTGCAGCTTCAGCTTCTAATTGTCCTCCAATCTCCCCTATCATCACTATACATTCTGTTTCTGGATCATTTACAAACATTTCTACTGCATCTCTTACGGTTGTTCCAATAATTGGATCTCCACCAATACCTATTGCTGTACTTATGCCAAAACCTTGTTTAACAACTTGATCTGCTGCCTCATATGTTAATGTTCCAGATTTAGATATAATCCCTACATTTCCTTTTTTGAATATAAATCCTGGCATAATACCAACTTTTGCTTCATCAGGAGTTATAACACCAGGGCAATTAGGGCCAATCATTGTACAAGAAAATTTATTTAAATGGTTTTTAACCTTTATCATATCAGATATCGGAATACCTTCTGTAATCGTAATTATAACTTTAATTCCAGCTTCAGCAGCTTCAATAATTGCTTTAGCTGCATATGCTGGAGGAACAAATATTATACTTGTATCCGCTTGCAATTCATCTACTGTCTCTTTCACTGTATTATAAACTGGCTTATCTAAATGTGTTTGACCACCCTTTCCAGGAGTTACTCCTGCTATGACATTAGTACCATATTCAATCATTTGACTTGCATGAAATGTCCCTTCCCTTCCTGTAAAACCTTGAACGATTATTCTAGAATTCTTATCTACTAATACACTCATTCTTCAATTATTAATTTATTCTTTTGCTCTTTCTTTATATTGACCTTTAATAGAATCAACTTTAATCTTATCACCTTCATTAATGAATAATGGTACATTAACAACTGCACCTGTTTCAAGAGTAGCTGGTTTTGTTGCATTTGTTGCTGTATTTCCTTTAACTCCAGGTTCAGTAGAAACAACTTCAAGAATTACATTTGCTGGCATTTCAACTGACAATGGCTCTGAACTCTCAGAATTTGTAATTACAGTAACAACTTCACCCTCTTTCATTAATTGGGGATTATCTAATAATTTTTCTTCAATAGAGATTTGATTATAATCATCTGTATTCATAAAGTGATACATGTTGTTGTCATTATATAAGTATTGAAATTTGTTTGTCTCAACTCTAACAACATCTATCTTATGTCCTGATGAAAATGTGTTATCTACTACTTTTCCAGTGGTTACACTTTTTAGTTTTGTTCTAACAAATGCAGGTCCCTTTCCAGGTTTAACATGTAAAAACTCTATAATTTTATATATATCATGATTATGTTTAATACACAATCCATTTCTAATATCAGATGTATTACTCATTTAGTATACTGTTTAATTTGATTTAATATATCCTTTCATAATACCTCTGTGTGAATCTTTAACGAATTGAAGAATCTCATCTCTTTCATCAGATGCTTCCATTTCTGCTTCAATAATTTCACAAGCTTGAGTTGTATTATGATTTTTTTGATATAAAATCCTATAAATATTTTGAATTTCTCTTATTTTTTCAGTCTTAAAACCTCTTCTTCTTAGACCAACAGAATTAATACCAAGGTAAGACATCGGTACTCTGGCGGCTTTAACATAAGGAGGAACATCTTTTCTTACTAAACATCCACCAGTAACAAATGCATGATTTCCGATTGAACAAAACTGATGTACTGCAGTTAATCCTGAAATTATAACATGATTACCAACAGTAACATGACCTGCTAAAGTTGTGCTATTTGAAAATATACAATTATCTCCAACTATGCAGTCGTGAGCAATATGGCTATACGCCATTATTAAACAGTTATTCCCTACAACTGTTTTATTTCTATCATTAGTTCCTTTATTTATAGTGGAGCATTCTCTTATTGTTACATTATCCCCTATTTCAACATATGTTTTTTCATTATTGTATTTTAAATCTTGAGGAACTCCAGAAATTACTGCTCCAGGAAATATATTGCAGTTTTTTCCAATTCTTGCGCCATCCATTATTGAAACATTTGACCCTATCCAGGTACCCTCTCCAATGACAACATCTGCATCTATTGAAGTGAATGGCTCAATAACTACATTTTTTGCAATTTTTGCCTCTGGATGCACATATGATAATGGTTGTTTCATGTTTATTTAATTTTTGTTATTTGAGCTGTTAATTCCGCTTCTGCACATAACCTGTCATTTACAAAAGCAAATCCTTTCATTTGACAAACACCCCTTCTAACAGGGTTAAGCAAGTTACATTTAAATATTATAGTATCACCAGGAAACACTTTGTTTTTAAATTTAACTTTATCCATTTTTGCAAAAAAAGTTAAATAGTTCTCCGGATCAGGAACCTTAGATAACACAAGAATACCGCCAATTTGAGCCATAGCTTCAGTGATTATTACACCAGGTAAAATAGGATATTCAGGAAAATGACCTTTAAAATAATACTCCTCTGCCTTAACATGTTTTAATCCAAGAATATAATTTTCTTTTAATTCATATATTTCATCTATAAATAAGAAAGGATCCCTGTGAGGTAGAATTTCTTTAATCTTTTTTGAATCCATTATAGGTTTTTTCCCCTGAATATCTGGCGTCTTACTTATTTTAATTCCAAGTTTTCTTTCTTTCTTAGCCTCTTCAATGATAGCGCCCATTTTTCTTGCAAATTGTGTGTTAACAAAATGGCCTGGTTTTGTAGCTATTACTCTTCCTCTTATTTTAATTCCTACCAATGCTAGATCTCCAATAACATCTAACAACTTATGACGGGCAGCCTCATTTGGATAATGTAGTGTTAGATTATCTAATATACCATTTGGAGTTACTTTTATATCATCTTTGTTAAATGCTTTTTTTAGTTTCTCCATTGTAACATCTGACAAAGATTTATCTACATATACTATCGCATTATTTAAGTCTCCTCCTTTAATTAAACCTTTACTAAGGAGCATTTCTATTTCATGTAAAAAACTAAATGTTCTTGCATCAGATATGTCTTCTTTAAAGTTTTTTATAGAATTCATTGTCGCATTTTGAGTTCCTAGAACTTTTGTTCCAAAATCGACCATTGTAGTTATTTGATATTCACTTGAAGGAATTAATGTTATTTCACTTCCACTTTTTGAATCTTTATATGATATAATGTCTCTTACAACAAATTCTTTTCTTTTTTCTGCAAGTTGCTTTATCCCAACTGATTCAAGAGCTTCAACAAAGTATTTTGAGGAACCATCCATTATTGGAGGCTCAGACGCATCTATTTCAATTTTAACATTGTCTATCTCAAGACCCACAAGGGCCGCCAAAACATGTTCGCATGTTTGAATTGTTATGTTCTCTTTTTTTAGAAATGTTCGCCTATCTGTATTAATAACATATTTAATATTTGCTTCAATTATTGGCTTATCCTTAAGATCCATTCTTTTGAATGTATATCCATTATTTGCACTGGCTGGTTTAAAAGTCAAGTTAACCTCTTTTCCAGTGTGTATTCCAATTCCTTTTAAGGAAATTGATTTGTTTATAGTAGTTTGGTTATTGTTAGTTAGAACTATCATTACTCTTTTTTAATTTTTCAATATCCTTTACATATTTGTCTAAATTCCTGAAATGAACATATGATTTATTAAAAGCTTTTTCCTCAAAAGCTGGGCTTCCTTTAATTACTGAACCATCTTTAACACTTTTAAAAACACATGCTTTTCCGTTAATTTTAACATTATCTCCAATTGTTATATGCCCTACCATACCTACATGTCCTCCAATTTGACAGTTTTTTCCAATTTTTGTTGAACCAGCTATTCCACATTGTGCAGCCATAACCGTATTTTCACCTATAACTACATTATGAGCTATTTGCACTAAATTATCCAGTTTTACTCCACTATTTATAATGGTTGACCCCAAAGTTGCTCGATCAATTGTACTTGAAGCGCCTATCTCAACATTGTCTTTAATTATTACATTTCCTATTTGAGGGACTTTTTTAAATTTACCTGAACCATCTGGAGCAAACCCAAATCCATCAGAACCAACAACAACATTTGAGTGTATAACACAATTTTCACCTATTTCGGAATCTTTGTAAATTACAGCTCCAGGATGTACAATTGTGTTGCTTCCAATAGAAACATTATTACATATATTAACATTATTTAGTATAATTACATTCTTACCAAGAATAACATTTTCACCAATAGTAGAATAATTACCAACTGAAACATTTTCTTCGATCTTTGCTGTTTTTGAAATTATAGCAGAATCTTTTATTCCAAAACTACTTATAGAGTCGGTATCAAACTTATGTAGCAATTTAACAAACGCCATATATGAATCCTCTACTCTAATTAAAGTGGCATTGATATCCTTAGTAGGCTCAAAATTCTTATTAACAATTATTATTGAAGCTTTCGTTCTATACACCCATGGCTCATACTTTTTATTAGCTAAGAATGTTATTGACCCCTTAGTTGATTCTTCAATTTTATTTAATGAATCTATATCAACTGAAGAATCTCCTTCGATTTCTCCATTTAATATTTCTGCTATTTCTATTGCACTAAATTTCATTGCATGCAAAATTAGGGAATTTCAATAAATTCATTGTTAATGTATTCACAAAAGTTTAATGGTAATAATTATGTAAATTTATAGCTTTATTAAACTTTTACTTGTTTAAATGGTTAAAACTAAAATTCTATGGGTTGATGATGAGGTCGAGTTGTTAAAACCTCATATAATTTTCTTGGAAGAGAAACACTTCTTGATCACAACTTCCAATAATGGCTTAGATGCCATTGAGTTAATTAAGAATGAACACTTTGATGCTGTATTATTAGATGAAAATATGCCTGGACTAAATGGAATTGAGACCTTAACAATAATGAAAGAGATTGATTCAAATATTCCTATTATTATGATAACCAAAAGTGAAGAGGAAAAAATCATGGATGATGCTATTGGAAACAAAATTTCAGATTATTTAATTAAACCCGTAAATCCTAAACAAATTCTTTTAAGCTTAAAAAAGAATTTAAATAATCTTGAAATAATTTCAGACAAAACTATTTCAGGATACCAACAGGAATTTAGAAACATTTCATTAGAATTATCTGAAATAAACTCAATTGATCAATGGAAAGAGATCTATCTTAAATTAATCTCATGGGAACTCAAATTAGATGAGAATAGTAATGAAACAATGATGGAGATTTTAAAATCTCAGAAAAATGAAGCAAACAAGCTCTTTTCTAAATTTATAGAAACAAACTATCAAGACTGGATTAATGAAAGCGCTTCTTCTCCATTACTTTCTAATTCTATAATAAAGGAGAAATTAGTTAAAGAACTCTCAGGATCAAATCCAACACTTTTTGTAGTAATTGATAACTTAAGATATGATCAATGGAAAGCAATTGAGCCATTAATATATAATCACTATAATAAAATTACGGAAGAACCTTACTTAAGCATCCTTCCAACAACTACTCAATATGCAAGGAATTCTCTTTTCTCTGGATTAATGCCTTTAGAAATACAAAAACACTATCCAAATTACTGGAAGAATGATTCTGATGATGGAGGAAAAAATCTTTATGAGAAAGAACTATTACTAGAGAATTTAAAAAGACTGGGCTTGAGTAACATATCATGTGATTATAACAAGATCACTAATCTTAAAAATGGACAAAAGCTCGCGGAAAACATAAAAGACAAAATAAAAAATGATTTAACAGTCGTTGTATATAATTTTGTTGACATGTTGTCTCATTCCAAAACAGAAATGGAAATAATAAAAGAATTAGCTTCAAATGATAGAGGATATCGATCTTTAACCCTGAGTTGGTTCAAAAACTCTCCCCTATTTGATATTATTAAAAAGGGACAAGAAAATGGATTTAAATTGATCATTACTACTGATCATGGAACAATTAATGTCAAAAATCCATCAAAAATAATTGGTGACAGAAATACTAGTCAAAACTTAAGATATAAAACTGGAAGAAGTCTTACATATAATGACAAAGATGTTGTTTCATTTGAAAACCCTAATAAGATTTCTCTACCGAATATATCTTTAAATAGCTCTTATGTTTTTGCTAAAGAAAGCACCTATTTAGTCTACCCAAAAAACTACAATTATTACGTTAATTATTTTAGAGACACTTATCAGCATGGGGGGATTTCATTAGAAGAAATAATTATCCCATTTGTTGTTTTAATGCCAAAAACAAAATAATGGGAAGATCAATTATATACTCAATTGATGAGATTGAAGATGTGGCTAAAAAGATTTTGTCTTTAAATTTAAATTCCAAAATATACATTCTAGATGGGGTCATGGGATCTGGAAAAACAACATTAATCAAATCAATAGTTGAAAAACTAGGCATTAATGGCATTGCAAATAGTCCTACATTTTCTATTATTAATGAATATTCTAATGGCGATAAAATATATCATTTTGACTTTTATAGAATTAAAAACAAGAATGAATTATTAGATATTGGTATAGACGAATATGTTAATGGCAAAAACATATGCTTTATTGAATGGCCAGATCTAGTTGTTGATATGCTTCCTAAAAATTATAATACGCTGAAGTTAGAGGTTGTATCAAACAATGAGAGGAGATTAACTATTAGTTAAATAAATTATATGAATTTTTATAAGAGATTAATGTTTTTCTCATCAGGTTTTATTCTTGGAATACTGCTATTATCATTTTTTTTAATGGGTAAAAAGACTTCTTGTAGTTATTTGCCAAATGATAGAGTGATTAAAAACGTGAATTCAAAGAAAATAATTTACAACAACTTAAATGACAGCCTATTGGTTAAGAACATTTTATCAAATGGTAAAGTCAATTTCTCTAAAAGCGATACAAAACTTGATTCATGTAAGTCTTATCATATTGAAAATAAAGTGGATGGTATTAAATATGTGATTCTAATAGAAAACTGCAATGATTATATTGTAGTAGAGGAAATCAAAAAAATCAATTAATCTTTTAAAGCTCTTCTCTTAATTTCATTACTTATTAAATCTAATTCTCTTGAAGTCTGACCTGATACAGAGGTGTTTTCATCCAATCTTCTAATTAAATAAGGGATAACATCTCTTAAAGGTCCAAATGGTAGATATTTAGCTACATTAAATCCGTTTAGTGCTAGGTTAAAGCTGATATGATCACTCATTCCAAATAATTGACTGTACCACACTCTATTATCATTGTTCCTTAACTGATTTCTACTCATTATTTTAGTGGCAAGAATGTTGCTTTTTTCATTATGAGATCCTATAAATAGATGAAAATCATGTAGATTATCAAACATATAATTCATGCAATTATTAAAATTTTCATCAGTTATAAGCTTAGTTTCACAAATTGGAGATTTATAATTGTTTGTTTTAGCTCTTTCTCTTTCTTTTTCCATATAAGCACCTCTAACTAATTTAATTCCAATTTTAACATTAAAGTCTGCAAGTCTGATATGCATATGCTTTAAATACTCTAGTCTATCTGATCTATACGCTTGGATTGTGTTATATACTATACAAGATTTTTTATTGTATTTAATCATTAACTTTTCAATCAAATCATCTATAGGTTCTTGTATCCAGCTTTCTTCAGCATCAATTAAGACAGATATAGAGTTTTTTTCAGCCTTAGCACATATCTTATCAAACCTGTCTTCTACTCTTTTCCATTCAGCAATTTCTATTTCTTTTAATGGTAAGTTTTCTGCCTTTTTGAAATATAGATCAAATCTTCCAACTGCTGAGGGTTTAAAGACTATAAAAGAAGTTAGGTCTTCTTTTCTAATTAAATCAATCAGATTCAAAGTCCTTTTTAGAGTGTTTTCAAAATCATTCTCAGTATCAGATCCTTCAACTGAATAATCTAATACACATTTTATATTATTCTGATTAAGCTTATTCATTACTTTGTAACAATCCTTTTCGTTAACCCCACCACAAAATTGCTCAAATATTGTTTTTTTAATGATAAAATCTATTGGAAACCGTATATATATTAAGAAACTCAATACATGTTTACCAATATATGCTAGTAAAGGATAAGTAAGTAATTTAAATAGAAAATACGCTCTTTTAAGCTCATAATCAGTTTTATAACCGAATGCTATACTTGTATCATGAAAATCCTTTAAATCATTCATTTAACACGTCTAATTACACAAATATATCTAGAAGAATAATGGATTTTAAATAATTGATACTATTTTTTTATTAAAAACTAGTAATCTTATAAAGCTGGTGGATTAATATCTTGAAATATTGAATGCATTAATCTTTTTTTGTCATTAATACTTTCCTCTAAAGAAATCATTGACTCTGATCTGTAAACGCCTTCTATTTCATCAAGTCTAAAGATTATATTTTTTGCATGAGTTGTGCTCTTAGCTCTAATCTTACAAAAAACATTGAATTTCCCTGTAGTTATATGAGCAACCGTAACGTTTGGAATTTGTTTAATTCTCTCAATTATAAATTTAATTTGAGATGAATTATTCACGTATAGCCCAACGTATGCAATAAAGGTATATCCTAGTTTATTATAATCAAGTATAAGAGAAGAGCCCTTGATTAAGCCTATTTGTTCCATTTTTTTAACTCTGACATGAATGGTTCCAGCAGAAATATTTAGTCTCTTAGCTATATCAGTAAATGGTATTCTTGTGTTCTCGATTAAGATTTCAAGAATCTTGTGGTCAATTTCATCTAATTTTAACGGTTTTGGCATATAATTATAGTATTACTTGATATTAACTCAATAAATATATAGTTATTCTATAAATTAATCAATTTATTTACACATATGATGCTATATCTATAATTATAAAAGGATTCCTGAGCATTTATCTAATCTAAATTTATGCATTATATATTAAAATTGTAAACCAATTATATGTATATAGTTGATTAATTGCTTAATATTATTTAAAAATACTCTATATAACTAAATATCAATAATTTAGATATTATTAATTAAAGTATTAATATAAAATATTTATCTTTTAATATTTTGATTTAATATATAATTT
>Ga0208764_10003133_pt1 | contig 10162 bp, 4 predicted proteins | sample ETNtaG_18_FD_185762 | JGI IMG/M metagenome (GOLD analysis project Ga0208764, IMG submission 185762) | Marine microbial and viral communities from oxygen minimum zone, Eastern Pacific Ocean - ETNP201302SV91 (SPAdes) (version 2) | ecosystem: Environmental > Aquatic > Marine > Oceanic ...
CAGGTCCAATTTCTGAGATGCTCCAAATCGGGGTCTTGTGCGCCCCCTAGGAAGAAGAAGTAAACGATCGCCCATAGGACAACTGCGGACGAAAGGAACGTTGTGGTCCCCAATATGAACAAATGGCGATCTCGCTGGCCTTCCCACCAACGCTTCAACGGGGCAAACATTCCACTCAACATACCAACTCCAAGCCAAGAATGCCTCCTGACCTATACCGCCGAACGTCTTGGCACTGTTGAGTGTTCGCCTCAAACGGGCCCTAACGGGCCCGGAATAGTTTGAAAGCCGAAGGCACCGGGTGTCGGCATAGCCGACAGTCGGTAGGGCGGAGAAGAAATGCGAAAAATGGCCATTTTTATCGTTGCAACTTTCCTGTTCTCCACGACATTGCCATTTGCATCAGCGGCTACAGAAACTCAATTTTCAGATGGTTCTACGACATTCACACGAGTTTTCAGTGCGAGTGGTGATGCGGACACACCAGGTGTGACCCTCCCCTATGGAGCTGAAGTGAGTGATGTCGAAATTGAAATTGAGGGTTCATCTTCGACCCAAAGTTGGTTCAACCGAACCAGCAATGCGGACTTTGGTGGTCAAGGTACGACTGGATCCAGCCAACAAGGATGGTCGATTAATCAAAACGGATGGAATTACGGATATCGACAAAATGTCAAGGTCGACAATGGTCAACTTGAGTTGAGGCCCACTCCGGAAACCACCTACTGGACGATGGACAATCAGAATCAGGCATCTGCATCTACCGGCGGTAGTATGAATACAACCGGTGAACATTTCTCAAGTGCTGAATCAGGTTACAGAGGAATGAGTGATACCAGCACCATGAGCGTGTCTGGAGGTACATGGCAGTACATGGGCCCTGTTGTCAAACAAGGGGACGAAATTCACGTCATCCGCTATGGAAGTGTCAGTTCATACGGTGGATTTCAATTGAGCAATATTGAGCGGTTTAACGCAACAGGGGCATCTCAGGGTAGTGCGACCATCCAATACAACAACTGTTCATCGAACAACGTCTACTACGTTACAGACGCAACAAGCGATGGAGATGGAACGGTTTGGATGACTTCGTTCTACACAAGTACCACCTATGGTGCAATCACAAAATGGTCCGTGACTTATTCAACAAATCCGAATGGTCAGATTATCTCCACTTACAAGTGTGAGAGAGCCTGGACGATGACTGAAGTTGGGGGAATTTCGATCGACCCCTCGACCGGTGACATGTATATTGTCAAGCGGATTCGGTCAACCAGTTCGTATGACATGGATATGTGGGAAGTCAGCCGCAGCCACCCAAACATCGCCCTTCAAACTTGGAGTTTGGGAACCATTTCACCATCGGGCGGATTCTCGAATCTGAATTCCTACGTTAGACCTGCTGGTCTGGATGTACATATGCCCAGAATCACAGTCAATGTCCATTGTTACTCCTATGCATACACCTACTATTGCGATTCAAACCGCGTTTCGTGGATGAACGTCTATCATCAGAGAACGAATTGGCCTGAATTACAGGGTGAATACCCAAGTTCCTACGCAGTTATGGGCATCGAGAATATCGATGGGGAATTGGCTACAACCTGTTTGTATGGAAATCAGAATTCCTACTGTCCAAGTTCGGCCACTATGAGAAAAATCAAGATGCGTGGAGTGGGTTCCACCGATTGGATGGGTACACCGACATCCACCAGTGCAACGATTACATCGAGTTCACAGACACTTCTCCGTTCTATTAGCGAACTCTCGTTGGGGGTTGCAATTACTTGGGAACCAACCGGAACTTCGGTTGATTTTGAAGTCACCAACGATGGTGGGACAACATGGAAACGAGCCAACGGAGGTGTGGGTCAAACGATTACATTCGCAAACGCAGGAAACCAATTGGGTTGGAGAGCATGGCTCAACGGAACTTCTTCCGCAGCACCACTCATCGATACTGTTGGACTGAGTTATGATTCCACTTATGCATCCAGCGGGCAATGGCGAGCATATCGAATCACATCTGGTTCTTTCCCAGATGCTGCGATGGTTTGGTGGAACGCTACAACCCCTGGAGGAAGTTCACTAGATGTTCACTTCAGAGGATCATCGGGTTGCACCAGCGGAACTCGGGTAAATCTACCCAGCTCGGGGTCGATTGTCACATTCTCTTCAATGTCCGGTAGTTATCTGTCTCTATGCATTAATCTAAACGCGGGAACATCCAATCAGTATACACCCACTCTGTACGACATCAATGTCGCACTATTCGAGAATGCACCGCAAGATGTCAAGATAGACATTGAAGATAGAGATAGCAAAACCCCTGGCCAATCATCTAATCTGAACGTCGGATGTAATCCTGCTGGATTCGAATGGGAATATGATGGGACTCTTTTGGGTACAGTCACTGCAAGGGACTCAGGTGGAAGTAGTGATTTGCAGGATGCTTTCAACTGTATCGTACCTCAGCAGGGAATTGGCACAGAAGTCGTTGGAATCACCGTTTCTTCCGCCACAGCAGGTAAAGTCGAAATCAAGTCAATTCGAATTGAATACACGATGGTGACAGTCAACCTTGACATCAATTTTGATGAAAATATGATTCTGCATGAACGAGGAGAATCCTATGAAATTGTGACCCGGCATGTAATCGGTGATGGTGCACTGAGCATTACCAATGCTGAATTGACATTCCTCGCTTCTCCGAGTGGAGATGCTCCCAAACTTTCCTGGGCGGACGATGGAACTCTTGTCGATGATGACCCTGAAGATTGGATTATTCCCGATCAAGGAGCCACATGGACGAATTTGTCCAATGGCATCTTTGAGATTCATTGGATGTTCCGTGTGACGGATGATTTCCCTGAACAAAATAACGTCGGCTGGCGTGTCAGTTGTACCGATGACATGGGGGTCTCCCCGCAGGCACTTTCTACAGGAGGAACCGGGATTGTTGTCAATCAATCGTATGGCCTTGGATGGTTCGCCATCCATGATGTGGAGGGTGAGGTCGTCAATGATGATCTCCAAAATGGGGATTGGGTCGTCGCTGGTGAAACCGTTCACTTCCAAGGTCAAGTTTGGTTTGAAGGATCACAGGATGCACCACTCAATTCAGTCTTCGATATCCGGGTTGCGCGCAAGGACAGCCAAGGGGATTTCGTCGCTTCCAATTGGAAGGACAACTCAAATCCAAATGGGTCGTTTTTCATCTCAATCATGGTTCCTGACATGGACATTCCAGAAGGTGTGACATTTGAGGTTCAAGCTTACAATGTTCGAGACCCAACCAAAGTGATGCCAATCAACGAATCGTGGCAGCGCACATTGAAAATCGACGGTTCATCACCTGAAGTCCTTGATTCATGGCCCGCGGAAGGTGATTATGAAGCGAGTTCGCCTGCACAACAAATTGCCGTCACCGTCTCAGATGAGGTGGGTCAACCAGAATCGCTTACACTCAACTACTGGGTCGAAGCTGATCACGATAACAATCGAAATGGTGAGCCTGATGAAGGGGAATACGTGACACAAACGATGACCAATTCATCTACCGATATAGAGAAAGTATTCTTTGGTCAAATCGACGATTCTCGAAACCCCAACATGGCAAGGGTATCCTATTTCGTATCTGGTCATGATCCTGCAGGGAATCTAATCGTTGGAACAGATGGCCCAGGGTTCGCATATGATTTGTCTACATACAGAACCCGCCAAGATATGGCCTCTGTGTTCACCGGATTGATTTGGCAAGACCACGCTGATGGAGCGGACGTTTACAGTGGCACTGATCAATCGATTTCCATCGGTCTTGTCGATGCAAATGGCATTATTGATTTCGAGTACATCTCACTCATCTTCGACTTTGAAGGGCCGGACCCTGAACGGGACCAACAGCGAATCTCATACAATGGACGGACGGACACTTGGTCCTCTCAAAGTGAGTATATCACCCTCCAGCCGAGTAGTTCTGCTGAGGTGACCACCAACGATACCGGTCTGCCGTGGATTCAGACCACATTTGATTTCCAATTCTCTTGGGATTGGCCGGATGAAGACATTTCTGACCTCGCACTGGAATACAAAGAACTGGGCTCAAACACCCCCACACGTATCGAATTCATCCAACATACCTTCAGCGTCGAGAATGATTTGGTCCTCGATGCTTCATCATACACCGTAGAAGATGTTGCTGAGCCCCGAACAGGGCCACTTGATGATGCAACACCAGTACGACCCGATGACAGGCTGCGCTGGTCTGGACGAGTGGTGTATGAGAGTAGTGGAGTACCCGCTCCTAATGATCTGGGCATTACGGTCGAGGTGTTCGATGGTGTGCAATATTGGTCCGATGGTAGTCTGACCGATGATGGTGCTTTCAGCATCGAAGTTCCGCTCACAGCTGCTGCTGCCTTGCAGAGCGCAGAAACTCGAACGTTCCTCACCGGGGTTCGCAATGTCCCTGGTCGCGGAGAAGATATGACGCGTGATACGGTTGCAACCACATTGCAACTGCAGGTTGATCACACACCCCCACGTGTCCATCATCGTTTGGCTCCTGTCGATGTCATCGACATTTCATCAGCGTCTGATTTGACTTCCTTACCGGTTCGATTTTCGGGTTGGGAAGAATGTGTGCTGCTTGAGGGTGATGACCGATGTGCGGCATTTAGCCAATCACCACAATGGGTAAACTGGGTAATGCGGGATGATGCTCGTACAATTGCAGCTGGAATTTCCCCTCTAGCGATGCAATTGAATGGATCTCATTTGGAGTGGATTGGAGAAGTTGACTTGACCAGTGATGGTCTTGTCACACCCCGAAGTGGTTACAAGATTGGATTCTGGGTTACTGGACATGACGCGGCTGGAAATGAATTCCCAATGGCAGCAAATACCGAAAGTGACCCGGTGCGTGAACGCGAAGATTTGGATGATGATCAGGACCTTGCTTGGGTTCGTCTTGGAGCGACCGTTGCAGAACTGATCGTCAAGAGTGTGACACTTGACCAAGATACGGTTAGCGAGGGTACTGAAGTCGAAGTCGTGGCAATCATTGCCAACACTGGAGGCGTGACCGAGTCGTCTTTCTCAGTACAATTCGTTGCTGATGAGAAAGTGATTGATACCGTCAGAATCACAGGACTTCCAAGTGATGGTGAACACCGAATTACCAGCACTTGGACGGCGACTGAAGGCATCGACAGGATTACGGTCATTGTGGATGCTGAAAATGAAGTCGTCGAAGTTGATGAAGAAGGAAACTCGATGTCGGCTGGAATCTCGGTTGAATATTCATGGGGCCTCGGATGGGTCGACAGTTGGCGACAAAATCCACTTACTGTAATCGGTGTCATCTTCGCCTTGATACTAATTCCAGTCATCGCCACCATCACGTGGAAAACCTCACTCTCTGGTTCAACCAGTCTTTACGATGAAGAACTCATGTACGAGGATGAAGAAGACGATGACTGGGAAGATGATGATGACGATGATGGCTGGGAATAGTCCCAATCATGATTCGGCGGATTGAAGATACACGCCAGCCCGCCCTCCCCCTACGGGGAGAGGGCGATGTCGATCTACGAGCAACTTTGTGAACCCCTTCGTACGCATCTTCAATCGCAAAAGTGGATACCGACTCCCATCCAAGATGTGGCCATTGAACCACTGCTTTCGGGTCAAGACCGAGTTCTCGTCGCACCGACTGGCTCTGGAAAAACCGAAGCAGCGGTTCTGCCAATTCTTTCCGCCTGCCATTCACAGGAATGGGGGCGAATGTCTATTCTGTATGTCACACCATTACGGGCTTTGAATCGCGATATTGACCGACGCTTGGAGGGATTGGCAGCGGTTGCGAATTTAGAGGTTGGATTGCGACACGGAGACACATCTCAATCCGAACGGAATAAGCAATCGCGAAAACCACCCCATCTACTGGTGACTACACCCGAAACATTGCAAATCATGCTGACTGGAAAACGACTCAGAGGGCATCTGCGAAATGTGCGAGCGATAATCGTCGATGAAGTACATGACCTTGCAGCCTCTGAAAGAGGGTCTCAACTCCTTGTTGGAGTCACAAGAATCGAAGAAATGGCCAAACGGGAGATTCAACGAATCGGACTTTCTGCAACGATTGGAAACCCCGCAGAAGTTGCCCATTGGCTCTCACCCGAACGGGGTGAAGCCATTCTCGCAGACGCGCCCAGGAATACGGAAGTGCGCATTACCTGTTCGCAACCTGAAGAGGCGGATGAAGCAATTGCGCTCGAGCACAACACATCACCTCAGGCGATGGCGAGTTTGCGAATGCTCGCTGGACGACTCAAAGCGGATGCCCCTGCTCTGGTATTCGTAAACAGTCGTAATGCAGCTGAAACTGTGGCCAGTCGACTCTCAACCTTCGATGAATCTCTGGATATTGGCATTCACCACGGTTCCCTTTCGGCGGATTTGAGACAGGATATGGAGGACCGTTTACAGCGTGGTGAATTACATGCATTGGTGTGTACGAGCAGTTTGGAATTGGGTATCGATGTTGGAGCCATTCGGCATGTCCATCAAATTCAATCTCCACGCGCTGTGGATCGCCTTTTACAACGACTCGGGAGGGCGGAACACATCCTTGGCGGAACCGGAAGGGGAGACCTAATCTCTTGGGAATGTGATGATATTGCTGAATCCGCTGTAATTGCTAGAAGGGCGATCGCCGGGCAAATTGAAGGGGTTCAATGGCGAACAATGCCCCGGGTTGTTGCTGCAAATCAAATGGTGATGATGACACTCTGTGAAGGCATTGTGCCTCTTCCAGCCACAACTACGATTTTCCAAAGAACTTCAATTTTCAGTGAATGGACTGATACCGATACTCGTGAATTGGCACGAATTCTAGATGACCGTTGGGTCCTAAAATTGGTCGAAAACCCCGCAACCTCAGACCCGCTTGAATGGTCTCCTAAGCTGTGGAGAGAACTTGCGGAAGGAACTTCTCTTCCTGCAGAAAGGCCAACCAGAGAGGAAATCGGGGATTTACCAGATGAGAAGTTGGATCGATGGCGAAAAGAGATTCGGAAATTGGTACCCAAGCACCTCAAAGATGGCTGGACGTCTGCGGGGTCACGAACGCGTTCGTATATGCTGGAACACCTGTCAATGATTCCAGATGAACAGAGGTATACCGTTCGAGATGTTGTTTCTCGACGGGCGATTGGGTCTGTGGATGAAGCATTTGTCTTGTCTCTCAATAATTCGGGTGAAGAAACGGATGGCGCCCCAAGGCGATTTGTTATCGTCGGAAGAACTTGGGAGATTGTCGAAGCCAATCCTGAGAAAACAGAATTGTTAGTCGCCCCGGTTGGTTCAGGGGGCTTGGCACCTGTTTGGAGCGGAGAATTGCCCCCGGTACCGGCAGAAATTGCCCGTGAGGTCGGCGCACTTAGAAGGGTCATTCGCGAATTGGCCACGGGTGAAGAAAATGAAGAATTTGAGGGGGAGAATCGTTTGGATCGAATCGGGGGACAACCCGAATTACACGATATTGGTGTATATCCTCTCGCCCCCGATGCACTGTCAAAATTAATGGATAAAATCGTCGAGCATGTTGACGCTTCAAGCAGTCTTCCTGACGAGCGAACGCTGGATGTCGAAACTCGGCGAGATGCAATTATTGTGCATTCTTGCCATGGAAGTAGAATCAACGAAACGCTTGCACATTTCTTACAGGCGATGGCTTCAACGATTCAGGGTCAAATGGGTCGTGTGTTGGTCGACCCATACCGAATCAGTTTGCAAGTGCCCGGTTTGAGAGCGACACATGTTGTAGACTGGTTGACTGAAACCAAACCCGATAATTTGGCGACGATACTAAGCGTCACTATTCCAAACGGGAGGCAATTGCGGTGGCGACTGGTCCAAGTATGCAAGGTCATGGGTGTCTTGCGATCAGGTGTAGACCCTCGAAAGGTGAACTTACATGGAATCGCCCAGAGATACAAAGGCACGCCTTTGATGGATGAAGCCATGGACAAATTGTTCAGTGAGCGCATGGATATCGAAGGGACAACCGACCTACTGCATGCGATTCAAGATGGAGTCGTAAAGGTCGAACAACGTTCACCAGGGGCACTTGGTATCTCTCCACGTTCAGAACGAGATATGCAATTGCCAGATTGGTCCAATGTCGAAGTTCGACGACGATTGGAAAATCGCTTGATGAATGAAAGAGTCGTCATGATTTGTTTGCGATGCAAGACATCATCACGATTCCGAGTTGCAAGATATCCGAGTATCGATCGAAGTTGTGGAGTCTGTCAGGCGACCATGCGGGCAGTCGCTAGAGAAGGACTGGGTGATGAATTGGCCAAGTGGGTTGCTTCAGATGAAGACAGTGTTCGTAACCGGATGATGCGAAATGCAGAGATGGTCCAAAATCAAGGAATCGACGCCATCCTTTGTCTCATGGCACGAGGCGTTGGAGAAAATACAGCAACGAGAATATTGAGAGCATATCCACCCGGTTCAGAACGTGACTCCTTGCTAAAAGCGATCCATGAGGCTGAGGTTCAATATGCAAGAACACGGCGCTTCTGGGGTTAGGAAGCCTCATGGACGGTGAGGGCGGACATCGTCCCGATGTGGTTTGGATTGACTGGTCGGAATGCTTCAGGCAAGACCACAGTTGTCGACTGGTTGGTCGACAATGGTTACGTTGCAACCTCCTGTTCAGATTCCATTCGTTCTCATCTGAAAAAGCAAGGAAAGGAAATTAATCGTGATAATTTGATTGCGGGTGGGCGAGAATTGCGAGCAGCACATGGCCCTGCCATTCTTGCAGAAATGCTGCGTGACGCAAATTCGAATGAGGGGAATCTTGTGATTGATTCAATTCGAACTCCAGCTGAGGTCGAAGCATTGCGAGAAAGACCAGAGTTCCGATTGATTGAGGTGCGTGCATCAAGAGAAGTTCGTTGGAATAGATTGCAATCAAGAGCTAGAGTGGGTGACCCTACTGATTGGGATACCTTTGTGGAACAGGAAAAGGCGGAACTTGTGGCTGCAGATGATAGTGGGCAAGCACTTGACGCAACCGCGGCATTGGCGGATATTGTCATCATCAACGATGACGACGCTGAAACTTTGCAAGAAGCCCTCGAACTATTGCTCAGGCCTGCCGAATCGTAAGGCCGGCTTCACCCATCATTCCAGTAGACATTTCAAAATCTGCTACCCATCGCTCGGGAACTTCACTTTCCAGAGGGTACACAACTTCGATAACACCGGCTTGAATCAACGAACGCGCGCATCGTGTGCAGGGTGGCCAAGTAACGTATGCAGTACAACCTTTCAATGACAATCCGATTCGCGCAGCATGCATGATTGCGTTTTCTTCGGCGTGGCAGATGAGCGGATACTTTTGCTCGCGGTCTTCAAGTCGCGCGGAGTCATCAGCGATACCACGGGGAAAGCCATTGAATCCAGTGCTTCGAATCTCACGATCTTCTCCTACGACGACACATCCAACCTTTGTTGAGGGGTCTTTGGACCAACCAGAAATATGCTCTGCGAGTTTGAGGAATCTCTGGTCCCACTTTGCACTCATGACTCCACCCATCCAACCCTGAGAGCCGTAGTGTTTGAGACTTCTCACGCAATCGGGTCGATGCCATCTTCACCACTGGGTGTAATCAGAATATTTTGGAAATCCATCTTGCCGTCTTCATCGATGATTTCCAGAATGGCCCCAATCAGGTAAATGCTACCGATACAAAGCACTGGTTGAGGCAAATCTGGATCCAACTCAGTGGCTTGAGATTGAGCCAAAGATAACGCTTCTTCGATTGATGAAATGGCTGTAATCTCTGCATCTGTTCCATGTGAATGCAATTCTTCTGCAAGGTGTTCACAATTTACAGGATCCTTCCTGCCTTTCGGTGGTTGCGTAACGTACACGTGGCGAATTCCTCCTTCGACGATGAGTTCAACAAGTGGTTGAAGGAATGAATCCAAATCATTCTGTGTGGTGGTTCCAACCACCACTACACCTGGCATTGGAGCCATGTCTCGTGATTTTTGGAATCGAATTTGCTCGCAGGCTCGAGCCATCCCACTCGGATTGTGAGCGCAGTCTAGGAGCATGGGACCACCATGGTCAACC
>Ga0208764_10003135_pt1 | contig 10160 bp, 10 predicted proteins | sample ETNtaG_18_FD_185762 | JGI IMG/M metagenome (GOLD analysis project Ga0208764, IMG submission 185762) | Marine microbial and viral communities from oxygen minimum zone, Eastern Pacific Ocean - ETNP201302SV91 (SPAdes) (version 2) | ecosystem: Environmental > Aquatic > Marine > Oceanic ...
CTGGACGTTAGAACCGCCTGTTTCTACGCCAACTCTTCGTAAACAAGCAAAAGAAGCGTCACGCATCTTCTGGTATTCAATGTCAGTGAGAGTTTGAGCGGGTGCCACAGTAATGGAATCTCCGGTATGGACGCCCATGGGGTCAAAATTTTCTATTGAACACACGACCACACAGTTGTCGGACTTATCTCTCATAACTTCTAATTCAAATTCTTTCCATCCTGCAATTGACTGCTCAATAAGTATTTCTGTAATTGGACTAGCGTCTAAACCATTCTGGGCTGCCTTCTCGAACTCTTCTGAACTGTGCGCCATACCCGTTCCTTTGCCTCCAAGTATGTAGGCAGGGCGTATTATGACCGGGAGTCCTATGTCTTTAACTACTTCTTTTGCTTCATCTAATGAGTGAGCAATACCAGAATCCGGAACTTGCAAACCAATTTCCAGCATTGCCTCTTTGAATAAATGGCGATCTTCTGCGGTAGCAATTGCTTCAGATCGCGCTCCAATGAGCTCAACTCCATATTCTTCAAGTACTCCGGCTTCAACTAGTTCCATGGCAAGATTCAGAGCGGTTTGTCCTCCCAATGTTGGTAGAAGAGCATCTGGTCTCTCTTGTTCTATGACTCTTGTCAAAACATCTAACCGAAGAGGTTCAACATAAGTTGCGTCGGCAAAATCCGGATCTGTCATGATGGTTGCAGGATTGGAGTTAACGAGGATCACCCGATAACCCTCTTCTTTTAGAACTCGGCATGCTTGGGTTCCTGAGTAATCAAATTCACATGCCTGTCCGATGACTATCGGTCCGGATCCAATAAGGAGAATGCTGGAGATATCTGTTCGTCTTGGCACTAGAACTTACCCCCATTAGTTTTCGCCATCAGTTCTTCAAATTCTTTGAAAAGGTACTGACTATCATGTGGTCCTGGACCTGCTTCAGGGTGATACTGGACACTAAATGCCGGGACTTCTTGGCAGCGGAGACCTTCAATGGTTTCATCGTTCAAGTTAATATGCGTTAGGTCAACAGAAGGAATGCCTCCGTCAGCTACGCAATAGTTATGGTTTTGGCTTGTTATTTCAACGGCTCCTGTCTTTAAGTTTCTTACAGGATGATTTCCTCCATGATGGCCAAATGGCAATTTATAAGTTTCAGCTCCAAGAGTTGCGGCAAGTAATTGGTGACCAAGACATATCCCAAATATTGGTACTTCTCCAAGAAGCGATGAAATGTTTGAACGTATATCTGTTAGTGGTGCAGGGTCCCCTGGTCCGTTTGATAAGAAGACTCCGTCTGGTTCTTGATCTAGAACCTCTTCGTATGAGGTCTGAGCGGGAACTACAATGACTTCACCTAATTTTGATAGATGATGAAGAATTGTGGTTTTTATACCGAAGTCATAGGCAACTATTCGCCTAGTTCCACCGAGAGAAGGAACAATATATTTTGTTTTACAGGTAACAGTTGAGACGAGGTCAATTCCATCTGTAGGTGGAGCTTTCTGGGCAGATTGAATTAACTCATTTAAGTCTCCCTGTCCAAAAGCTGCTGGCATTGAACCTTGATCCCTGAGATGGCGTGTAAGGCGTCGAGTGTCTATTCCAGCTATTCCAGGTACTTCATGCTCTTTTAAAAATGCATCAAGACTATTGGTGGCACGCCAATTACTTGTTCTTCTGCTGAGTTGTCGGACGATAACTCCGGAACAAAAGGGATTTCCGCTCTCATAATCCTCATTATTCACTCCATAATTTCCTATGTGTGGATAGGTGAAAGTTATTATCTGCCCGGCATAGGAAGGGTCAGTGATTACCTCTTGATACCCCGACATAACAGTGTTGAATACAGCTTCTCCGGTGGTAACTCCATTAACTGGTGGGGCTCCAATCATCTCACCTTCAAATGTTGTTCCATCGGCAAGCACGAGTCTCGCAACCTTCACATCTCGAGTCATCGCTGGATTTCTCCATCTATCACTACAGCTTCTCCTGATTGAATTGTGTGCCGAACACGCCCTCTTAAACGTCGTCCTTCGTATGGAGTGTTTGAACTCCTACTCGCCATCAAATTGCCTGATACTGTCCATGTGATATCAGGGTCAATTACGCAAAGGTTAGCTTTTGCTCCTATTGAGACAGTGTTTCCATGTCGATCTAATACTCCAGCTATTGCTGCTGGGCGCCAAGATAGAAGAGCGAGAATTTGCGGTAGGTCTAGCCCTGAGTCTTCGAGAGAAACGCTAAAGGCTGTTTCAAGACCAAGCATCCCCGGAGGAGCTTCATCGAAAGATTTTTCCTTTGAATGATCTGTATGGGGAGCGTGGTCAGTGGCAATCGCATCAATAGTCCCATCAGATAAACCTTTTCTCACCGCTATTACATCTTGATCGGTACGAAGTGGAGGGTGCACCTTAAACACTGGGTCATAAGAAGCACATGACTCATCGGTAAGGCTGAAATGGTGGGTAGTGGCCTCAGCGGTTATTGGGAGACCTTCTTGTTTTGCCAGACGAACCATCTCAACAGATCCTGCTGTTGATAGATGCTGAAAATGCATGTGTGCGCCAGTAAGGCGGACGAGAGCTATATCTCGTGAAACCATAAGTTCTTCAGCTTCTGCCGGTTGTCCAGGAATACCAAGACGAGAGGACCAGGCCCCTTCATGCATGTATCCGCCAGAAGAAAGAGCTTCAACTTCACAATGTTGGGCTAGCACGACTGGACGTCCTAGCCGATGCGTTAATCCAGTGCTGTACTCCATAATTCGACGCATTAAACGAGGATCTTGTAAACCATTTCCGTCGTCGGTAAAGATTCCTACTCCAGCATCTACTAATTCTCCCATTGGAGACATCTGTTCTCCATTACGACCTACTGTCATTGTCCCGGTAGGAATAATTTCACAAACCGATTTTTCCCCCAAAGCTCTGACTTGTTCAATAACCGCTAGGCAGTCCATAGCAGGCGTCGTGTTCGGCATAGCAATTAAGGCCGTGTAACCACCTAAAGCTCCGCCTCTCGCCCCCGTTTCTATTGTTTCTGCGTCTTCCTGCCCAGGCTCACGGAGATGACTATGCAAATCAACGAATCCAGAGGTAACAATGCACCCAGAAGCGTCAATTTCTTCTTCTCCTTTTAAGTTTGAGGAAACTTCCGTGATTAGTCCGTCGTCTCCTATCGCGACATCAGCTTTCTTTTCACCTTCTGAATCAATGATGGTGCCACCACGAATTACAAGACTCATTGTCCACCTTCCAGTTCACTAGTTGCGCCTAGGTTGCGTCCTGAGCCCAACAGGAGGAACAGAACTGCCATTCGGATAGAGACCCCATTTGATACTTGATCAAGAATGACTGATCTTGGGTCTGAAGCTACTGCTGCTTCAATTTCGATTCCACGATTTGTAGGACCGGGGTGGCAAATGAGTGCGTCCTTTGGAAGTGTTGCCGCACGTTTTATATTCAATCCGTAGTCCGCTGTGTACTCTCTGACTGAAGGAATTAGGCCTTCGCTGATTCTCTCATTCTGCATTCTCAAGAGATAACAAACATCTAATGTTGGGAGCACTTCATCTAGGTCATACGAAATAGTTACGGGCCATCCTTCAAGAGATGGAGGCAACAAGGTAGGTGGGGCTACTAGTACTACCTCTGCTCCAAGCATCGTAAAAGCAAGCACATCGGATCTGGCAACCCGTGAATGTCTTATATCACCAACAATGGCTATTCGGAGTCCATTGAGTGAACCCTTATGTTTTCTTAAGGTATATGCATCTAGTAGCGCCTGCGTAGGGTGTTCGTGACAGCCATCTCCTGCATTGACGACCAGTGCATCTGTCCAATTATCAATGCGTTGAGCTATCCCTGCAGCAGGATGCCTCACTACAAGAACATCTGCTCCGTAAGCTTCTATTACCTCAACAGTGTCGCGAATACTTTCCCCTTTTGAGAGTGATGAAGATCCTGCTCCGAAACTCATTGTGTCTGCTGAGAGGCGTCGTGCTGCAGTTTCAAAAGAAAGCCGAGTTCGAGTGGAATTCTCGAAAAATACTGTGGCAACTGTTCGTCCTCTAAGCGCTGGAACTTTGGGAATAGGTCGGCGTCCAATCTCATCAAAAGTGTCTGTCAGATCCAGAATTTCTTCTATATCGCTTTTTGTCATACCTTCAATGGACAGCAAGCTTCTAGATGGGATTGAATTCATTTTTCTACCGTCCCAAGATCTACTCCTTCTGGACTCACATCTACAATCTCTGATATGCGAGTGGGGAGATTTTTTCCTACATAATCAGGTCTGATAGGCAACTCTCGATGCCCGCGATCAACCATCACTGCAAGTTGAATTTCTTTGGGGCGGCCAAAATCACAAAGCGCATCTAAAGCCGCTCTAATAGTCCGACCGGTAAAAAGAACATCATCGGCGATAACGATCGTCGCCCCATCTAGATCAACAGAAATATCTGTTACTGCTTCAGGTATGACGGGTCGCATGCCTATGTCATCGCGATGAAGCGCTACATCTAGCGTCCCTTGAGGAGGGCTCGTGCCGCTGATTTTACTCAGAGCTTCAGTGAGCATTTCTGCCACCATTACTCCCCCGGTTTGAAGCCCTATCAAAACAACATTGTCTAATCCATGGTTTCTTTCAACTATTTCATGGGCCATACGTTGAATTGCGCGTTTGATGTCTTCTGCGTCTAAAACTCTTGCGTGTGCAACAAAAACGCCCCCTTTAGGGGGCGTTTGAACTCGTTCTTTTTCAACCACTTCTATGAACTCCTCTGATCCGTGCAAGCCTCACAGGACTCGCTTCACGGTCAAAAAAGAACTGTAGCAAATTAAAACGGTGCTCGCGCCATCTTTGAAAACTTCGCCTTAGTTAAGAAAGACATGCAGCTAATTATTAGTTGCTATCTGTTCTAGTCTCTTCAGAGATACTTGCGACTACCCCATTAATGAACCTGCTCGATTGTTCAGTTGAATACTCGCTCGCTAAAGCTACTGCTTCAGACAGGATGGCCTCTATTGGTATATCTAAGCGATAAAGAACCTCGTAAGTCGCCATGCGCAGTAACGCCTTATCTATGATTGGCATGCGTTCAGTACTCCATCCTTCAGCGAACTGATCAATTATGGAATCGATTCTTTCCAAATGAGTAGATATTCCTTTAACCAGGTCTGATACGAATTGTTCTGGTTCTACGGGTTGCTCATCGAGATAATCAGTAAGAGATTGCCCATGGTTATCAGCAGCATAAAGAATATTGAGAACGGTTTCTCTTGCTTCTCGGCGAGAGCCAAAGTCAGTATCTAATTCTTCGCTCATTACATATCCCTCAAGGGTCAGACCCGACCTAGATATTCGCCTGTTCGAGTATCAACTTTGACCACTTCGTTTTGTTCTACAAACAAAGGAACTTGAACCACTAAGCCGGTTTCTAAGGTGGCTGGTTTTCGTGCTCCAGATACTCGATCTCCTTGGATGCCAGGTTCGGTTTCTGATATTTCAATCTGTACTGAAGCCGGTAGTTCTACTCCAATTACTTCTTCGCCATACATAAGCAATTGTGGTGTGCTGGAGTCAACAAGGTAGTTCGTCGCTTCCCCGAGAGTTTCAGGAGTCACTGTCAACTGCTCATAGGTTTCAGTATCCATGAATACGTAATCTGCGCCTTCTCTATAAAGGAATTGCATATCTCTTTTATCTACTATGGCTCGTTCTACTTTTTCTCCAGCCCGGAAAGTGCGATCCACTACTGCTCCAGAGCGAACATTTTTCAAGGTAGTACGAACGAAAGCATGACCTTTCCCAGGTTTAACATGTTGAAAATCAACTACTTGAACCAGAGAGCCCTCAAGGTTGAGCGTCATACCATTCTTTAAATCGTTAGTAGTGATTGTGGCCATACTCTTTCCTTTCCCGCTATCCGGTCTCTTAAATATAAGTGACAGAAATCAGAAAGGAACCAACAACTCTTGTTCTTTATATTTACTACAGGGTAGAACAGTCGGGTATCCAAGATCCGTGGAACCCATCTGGAACTCTTTGAGGTAGATGTATCCGAGCTACAGGTTTTCCTGTTATGTCATTTCCATCAAGAATTACTAGCTCTGCTGGCCCTTGGTTTACGTCATTGACACAAACTATGACCCATCCGTCCTCTTCGTCGCTACTTTCTTCGCGAGGCACAAATAGTGGTTCGCCTCCAAACCGGCCCTCGCCATGATCATGATGAATAATCTCACCAGTTTCCATATCTGTTCTGCACGTTGATCCTGAATCTAACCACGAGGTATAGGCATAACGATGCTTGCGGGCAACCACCCGTGGATCATGGGTGGGAAAATCTTGAGACTGTTCACTCACAATTTCCTCACTGACAGTTCTTGTGCTTGGATCAATAGTCCATCGCGCAAGTTTAGGAATTGACTCATACGGACCGTGTAAGTCTGAATGAAATATGCGATCAAATCTGCAAAGATCTACGACCACCTTGCTGTTCCCTTCACTGGTTTCAAGATCAAATGCGTTCACTGGATGAAATACATAGCATTTCGGAGCCTCACACCAAATAATGTCCTTAGCTTCTCCATCTCTGGGTAGCAGCCCTACTCGCGGTTCATGTTCATCACTCCAGGCAAAAGGAAACCTTTTACCAGCCATAGCCATTTCAATATCTACACATACCGGCAAATCATAAATAAGCGCGTATTTTTCAGTTAGTGACATGTCGTGAATCATTGGCATACCTTCAAGAGGAACATCAGTCACTTTTGTGACCCGGTTATCCATCCCTACAATTACATGTTGCACTCGATCTGGAATATCTGGATACGCATAGCAAACTCCGTGGAGTTCTTCTGCAATTGGATCAAACTTTGTATGAGCGGTAAAAGCTCCCGGTAACGTGCCCTCAAAATTGGTGTAACCAATAGTTTCAAGATCATAAGTGAGAGACATTGGACTGACTCCTGCTTCGACTAGAGCCAAGGTAAGACCGTTATGCCCGATGACTGAAGTATTCGGACTAAAACCAGAACCTCTGAAACACTTTCCTTCAGGTGGTTCCTCTCCAAGTCGTTTAGCAAGATCTGTTCCTCTCACCCAACGGTTTCTATACCACTCTGCTTTCCCGTCACGAAGTCGTACCCCGTGTATCATCCCGTCACCTAAAAACCAGTGATAGGTCTTGGGATCAACAGAACCATATGGGTTTGGTCCATTACGAAGCCATCGTCCTTCAAGTTCCTCTGGAATTTGACCTGTTACGGACAGATTGTGTGCAGTAATCTCTTCCGTGACGGGTGCTCTGCTTCCTTCTAAATATTTGCGACCTTCAACCGACTGAACCATGTCAACTACTTTAGAGGATACTTTTTGGAGAGTTTGTCAACAGTTCATATCCTTCGTCAGTCACGATTACTGAGTCTTCCCATCTAACGCCCCCTAAACCAGATATGTAAATTCCTGGTTCCACAGTGACCACTTGTCCGCTCTTCAAATTTCCTTCAGATTTCTGTCCTATCCCAGGAGTTTCATGTATCTCCAAGCCCACTCCATGCCCAGTGCTGTGAAGAAATTGTTCTCCATATCCTGCTTCTTCAATAACTGTTCGGCATGCTGCGTCTACATCAGATATTGCTACTCCATTCACAACGGTCTTCAAGCCTTCTTCTTGGGCTTTTAAAACTAAATGAAGAATTTCATTCTCTTGACCTTCTTCACTGCCACCTATACGGAATGAGCGAGTCATATCTGAGTGATATCCATGGACTAAAGCCCCAAAATCGCATATGACTAAATCACCATCTTCAAAAGGGCGGTCTGTAGGTCGAGCATGTGGCAACGCACTGTTAGATCCCGCGGCAACAATTGTTTCAAATGAACGATCAGAAGCACCATGTTTACGCATTTCATGATCGAGTACAGCAGCTAGGTGCTTCTCAGTTGTTCCAGAGATAAACATTTCAGTTGCTACTGAAAGCGCTTTATCCGCGATGGATGCCGCTTCTTTCATGTGTTCTAGCTCTTCTGAATCTTTTATCTCGCGTATTTTTTCTATAAGACCCGCCGTGGGAACAAGATCTACTAAAGGAATCCATTCACTGATTTGCTGTTGTTGCTCCCATGTGATTGAAGCAGCCTCTAATCCCAATCGCGTAACTCCATCACTTAATTCTTTCAGAGTCTTGTCGAAACCTTGTGCCTGTATAACTACCTCTATTGAAGTGTTTTCTGTTTCGGCTGGAGCTTGTTCTGCATATCTTCCATCAGTGAATAAGACTGCCTTGTCTTTCGTCACCCACAGCTTCCCTGCAGACCCAGTAAAACCAGTCAGGTACATGATATTTATGAGTTTTGTTACAAAAAAAGCTTCGCAACCAACTTCTTCAAAATGGCTCGTTAGTTTTTTGAGTCGTTCAGTTGTATTCACTTGTTTTCCTTATTGAGCAAGTAATTCAGAAACCGCATCAACAGCAATTTGGTATCCATATCCACCAAACCCAGCAATCGTCCCAGCTGCCACTGGTGCAACAACGGAAGTGTGACGCCATGGTTCGCGAGCGGCAGGGTTAGAAAGATGCACCTCAATAACCGGCCCATCAAAAGTCTGAAGCGCATCATGGATAGCCCAAGCGTAATGAGTGAAAGCTCCAGGATTTATGATTATGGCATCACATCTTTCTCGTGCTGAATGAATCGCATCTACGAGTTCACCTTCATGATTCGATTGAAGGTGTTCAACTGTCATGCCTTTCTGGTCTGCTGCTTTCTCAGCAGTTTCTATATGGTTTTCAAGAGTTTGATCACCATAAGTCTCTGGTTCTCTTTCCCCAAGAAGATTGAGATTTGGTCCTGAAAGGATAAGAATTTTTATCTGCGATTCTGAATTCATAAATATCCCTTTACCTCTTATCCATCTGATGAATGGTCTCACGTACTATTGATGGCTCAATACCTGTAACAACTTCTACTCCATCTGGTCCATCTAGAACAAAAGTCAGACCATTAATAGCTTTTTTATCTCGAGCCATGACTTCCATTATGACATCAGGTTCTATTCCTTGAGGCATCATGCTGCTTAGCCCGTATTGATCAACAACCAAACGATGTTCCTCTACTCTGTCTTGATCTATCCGTCCAAGTCTGTGTGCAAGTTCTGCGGCAAAGACCAGCCCAATTGCTATTGCTTCACCATGTCGAAGGTCATAGTTTTCTGTAGTTTCAAGTGCGTGGCCTAAGGTATGTCCATAGTTCAGAATTGCTCGAGTTCCTGCCTCTCTTTCATCCGATGCGACTACTTGAGCTTTGATCTCTACACATCTAGCAATTTTCTCTTCTAAGTTCAGGTCGTCTAAGTTTCCGCTACCAAGAAAGTGATACTTGGCCATCTCTCCATAACCACTTAACATTTCTCTTTCTGGAAGCGTGTCCAAGACAGAAGTGTCGCATAGTACGGCTGTTGGCTGCCAGAAGGCTCCGACTAAATTTTTTCCTTCTGGAAGATTCACTCCTGTTTTCCCACCGATTGACGCATCAATCTGACCAAGTAGAGAAGTAGGTATATGTATTACAGGCGTTCCTCGGTGATATGTCGCTGCCGCGAAGCCTGCGACGTCAGTGACTACACCTCCACCTATACCAACGATGCAGTCATTTCGAGTTAAGCCCCACCTTGTAAAAGAACGGCAAAGTGACTCAATGGTGTTCAAAGTCTTTGCCTCTTCGCCGTCAGGAATTAGAAAAATTTCGTTGGCTATTTCCAGATTTAGATTCACACCAATATTTTCTTGAGTAACTATGGCAACGCGCTGGGAATCTTTGGGGAGTACTGAATCTAATTCTTCTCGCGCATTAACTCCTACCAATACCGGGTATTCTCTACCTTCGCTCAGTGGCACTTTAATTTCTATCATTTGTCACCTTTTAAAATAGTCAGCGCCAAAATTTGGTCAGAGATTTCTTCCACTGTCCCACTCTCTACATCTATCACAAGGTCAGCGACTTCTTTATAATTTTCTTCCCGTTCCGCATTTAGAAGTTGTAGCACCTCTAGAGGGTCTTTGTCTTTCAATAAGGGTCTACCTCTGCCTTCTCCAACTCTCTTAGCTAAGCCTTCTGGCGTGGCTTTAAGCCAAATGACGTGAGAATTTTCC
>Ga0208764_10003138_pt1 | contig 10156 bp, 11 predicted proteins | sample ETNtaG_18_FD_185762 | JGI IMG/M metagenome (GOLD analysis project Ga0208764, IMG submission 185762) | Marine microbial and viral communities from oxygen minimum zone, Eastern Pacific Ocean - ETNP201302SV91 (SPAdes) (version 2) | ecosystem: Environmental > Aquatic > Marine > Oceanic ...
ATATCTTGGGAGAGCAGGTTCTTGGACTTCCAGGAGAGCCGCGAGTGGACAAAGAGATACCTTGGTCCGATGTTCCCAGAAGTTAAGACTTTTTAAACTCAGTCAACTTAGCCTTCCAAGCCGGATTGCGTCCGGTTATGCCAATTAGTTTATTGACTGTACTTACTTCACCTTCTTGAAGTACTTGGTCTTTGTACCGCTCTGGACTTTGTGACCTAACAGCTGGTACAAGTCTCTCCGCAACATATAGAACATAGGAAGCTTGCTCTTCATCAATAAGGTGGTGAATGCCGCATGCTTGGCTAATGTCCCACGTGAGGATAGTTGTATCGAATATTCTCGCGTTTAGAACCGCTTTAGCTTTTGCCTCGCCGATCGTTGACGTGGCCAGACCATCTAAAGCTCCTGGACATCTCCACGCATCTCGACATTCCTTTGCAGCAGCAAGGTAGGCCCCAGTCGGGTCGCCTTCAAACAGATCCTTAGGGTTTATTAAATCAAGCGAAGGGTCAGCTGGCTGTCGGAGTCCGAACCCTGCAAATAGGCGTGTCGAAGCTATGAGTTTATTAATGATGTCTTTAACGTCCCACAAGTCGCATGGGGTGGGAAGGGACATCTGGTTTTCAGTAACCGTTGAAATAACTGCAGCAGATCGAGACTGTGAAAGATCTAACATCCTTAGTGGGTCTGGAGAATTCGCCATTATCTAGAATTAGCAGATTTTCTTATTATGTGCATATCTGCAAAATCTAAGTAACTGTGCTTGAAAGCTTCGTATTATTTCACTTGTAGCTTGCAAAGGCATAGGATAAGGGAGGTCTATTACCTTTTGGAGGATGTTTCATGAGTGAGAATGCGCAAAGAGCATACGAGGCGATGCAGGGTACTGTCGGGGCGGACCCAGTAGCTGGTGAGTGGTTTGAAATAACCCAAGAAAGAATCAATGATTTTGCTGATGCAACGATAGATCATCAGTTCATTCACGTTGATGTTGAACGAGCTGCTCAAACTCCCTTTGGGGGGACCATCGCTCATGGCTTCCTAACCCTGTCAATGCTTGTGCATCTTTCGACAAGTATTCCGGTCGATGACTCCTACAAGGACGTTACGGGTGTATTGATGGGAATCAACTATGGGTTAAATAAAGTTCGGTTTATTAATCCGGTTCCTGCCGGCTCTAGAGTTCGAGCAACTTCGCAGGCTATAGATGTAGCGTTGAAAGGAAATGCTATAGATTTAACGAGAAAAATGACTGTAGAGGTTGAAGGTCAAGAAAAACCTGCCTTGATTGCAGAATGGATCGGCAGGACAGTTTTTGCATGAGTATCCCGGTTGATATCGAGAATCTAGATGAAGCGCTGGAGGAATATGGGAAGACCGCATACCTCATTACGACTGATAGCCAAGCTCATCCTCACATTACCCACGTAGTGTTATCTAAAGAAGCAGATGGTTTCGTATGCGGCCTAGGGAGAAAGACTTCAGCGAATGTAATTGACAGGCCATCTGTCGCTTTATTGTGGCCGCCTGTGACTCTAGGTGGTCATAGTTTAATCGTGGATGGAGAAATGATAGTAGTCGAAGCTGAAGAGGGGCGGGTTAAAGGCCGCTTCGAAGCGGAGGCCGCTATTTTGCATCGACCTGCAGTTAACGAAGGAGCTAATACAAATGGGAACTGTGATAGTGATTGCCGTCCAGTGAAGATGGAGGAAGTATCGTAGCTATGGAATACAAGAAGCTTGGAAGAACTGGTCTAAAAGTCTCTCGGTTGTGTTTGGGTACAATGACTTTTGGAAATCAGTGCGATACAGCTCAATCTCACGAAATCCTTGACTACGCTCTTGAGGCAGGAATCTCCTTTCTGGATACTGCAGACATCTACCCCGCAAATGGTGTTCCAGAGGATATTGGTAAGACGGAGCGAATCATTGGGGAGTGGATAGGTCCTCATCGTGACGATGTCGTGCTGGCAACAAAATTCTTTGCTCCCACAGGGCCAAATCCATGGCAAGGTGGTTCTAGCAGAAGGAACATTAGAGATTCGGTTGAGGCATCACTCAAGAGATTACAGACAGATTATATAGACCTGTATCAGGTTCATTTCCCTGACTTCGAAACGCCGATTGATGAAACACTAGAAGCTTTAGATGACCTTATTCGTCAAGGGAAAATTCTCTATGCAGGTTGTTCGAATTACCCTGCTTGGTATTTAGCTTTGACGATAGGTGTTTCCGAAGCCAATAATCTAATTCGTTTTGACTGTGTTCAACCAAGGTACAATCTTTTGTTTCGAGAGCCAGAGCGTGACTTATATAGTCTGTGTGACTTTAAGGAAATTGCAGTAATACCTTACAACCCCTTGGCTGGTGGGTTACTTACCGGAAAACACTCTCGCGAGGCACCCCTTGATGGGACAAGGTTTACATTAGAAGGTGGTCAGGGTCAGAGGTACATGGACCGGTATTGGGCAAATATTTCTCACGAGACAGTTGACCTAATCCGGCCTGTTGCTGAACAAGCAGGAGTTTCCCTAGCCCAATTGTCTATTGGTTGGGTTCTGGCTAATCCTACAGTTACTTCACCAATCATCGGAGCTACAAACCCTCAACAGCTTGATGATGCAATCCGTGCTGTGCAAAACCCCTTAGATGAAGAAATCATTTCAAACCTTAATGAAATAACACATGAATTTCGACGGGGAGACACAGATATTCAATTTCGTAGAAACAAGGCTAAGTAATATCTGTAATTTCGCTAGGCCGAATTAACGAGTGGTCTAATTCGGTCCATAACAACTCCAACGTTGGTAATGTGGTCGTCACTTTGAAGTTGAATGGGGTCTCCGAACCTTATCGTAACTGTTGGTCGAGAAAGTTTTAAAAGAGGGAATGCTTTCCCCATAGGCCAGACTTTTTCAGTCCCAGTAATACCGACAGGGAGAATGGAAACATTAGCAGCACTAGCTATTCGTGAAATCCCTGGTCTGCCTTGGCCTACTCCCTCTGGCCGGTCGACTTCTGGGACTAGTCTTCCTTCCGGCATGACCGCTACAGAATACCCATCTTTTAGGAGTGAGATCGCTCGGTTTTCTGCTTCCTCGCGAGTTGATTTAGATGCTGGAATAGCCCCGTTACGTTTTAACCAACCTCCAATAATTGGTTTTTCAAATAAGTCAGCTCTAATGAGACAATGGCAGGTCAATCCCAACTCAGTTAGGACTTTCCATGCAATGATGAAATCAAAGAAGCTCCTGTGGTTTGCAGCAAGAACGAATGGCTCACCATCCGGAGTAACGATACGTTTTGGAGCATCTACTTTTGCGAATATTCGAGTAAATGCAGAAAGCATCCTACCATTTCTTCGGAAAGAGCGAACTTGTTTAATTGGTTTCGAATACTGATGTCTCATAGTACTTATTTCTGCTTTTTTGCTACTTCTTCACTTAGCTCCGATATTCGAAGCTCTCCTTCGACTGTTTGTCCTCCGAGCTCGAGGAACCGGTTTAGTGACATTTGGCCATCTTGAGAGTAACAGAGATCGTTAAAGATATCGGTTTCTTTGATAAGTCCGTTTGTAAGTGAAGGGGTTGAATTAAGTAAAGAAGATTTGGCGCCTATAACAGCGGCTGGATCAAAACTCGCTATCCGATTTGCTAGCCATTTGACATACTCATCGAGATCCTCTGGTGGCAATGCCCTAGTAAAGTATCCCCAGTCTTCACCTGTTTGAGCATCAAGATCTATGCCGCCTAGGATAAGCTCGGCAGCTCTGCTGTAGCCCACTAAGGAAGGAAGACGCTGGGTACCTCCTCCACCAGGAATAATACCAATAGGGACTTCCATCTGGTTCATTATTGTTTCGCCCAAAGCAGCGAAACGCATATCGCATGCCATGGCAATCTCACTTCCCCCTCCCCCAATTCTCCCAGAAATTTTACATATCGTGACCTTTGGCAGAAGCCTCAAGCGTTCACATAGGTCATCAAAGATATTAAGTTCTTGATTGTTAGAATCTTGCGGCTTCTCCGAGGCTCCCAGAAGAGCTGTGACGTCAAAATGGGCAAGAAAAAAGTTGGGGTTTGCACTTTGGAAGACGACGACAGTATTTTCCGTATCATTTGAAAGCCAATGAGACAACCGTATGAAATCAACTAGGAGCGACTTAGTGATGAGGTTGAGTGGCGGGTTATCTATTGTTACCCAAAGGACCTGATCTTTCGAAGAGAGGTCAAGATGGTTGTACTCTGGGGCTTTACTCACCGACACGAACCACGACCTTACCCCAAGTCTTTCTATCTGCAAGGTCCTGAATGGCTTGCGCTCCATCCATATACTCATACGGTGGGAAAATGAGCGGGTCGACGTCTCCTTTGTCAGCTAATTCGAGCACGGATCGCATTTGGGTATTAAGTGATTCCGGATTTCTTCCAAGAGAAGCACCCCAATGTACTCCAACGACGCTGTAGTTTTTCAGGAGCATGTGATTTGCTGGAAGATCCGGAATTCCTGCAACAAATCCGATTATAAGTAAGCGGCCGTTCCATGCCATGCATCTTCTCACCTGATGAGTGGTATCACCCCCAACTGGGTCATAAGCAACGTCTACGCCGCCATTGCTGACATCTCGAACTTCATTAACCCAGTCAGGATTTATTTGGTGATCAATTACGTGGTCAGCACCAAGAATTTTAGCCTGCTCTACTTTCTCCTTTCCTCCAGCTACAGCGATAACTTTTGCTCCTGCAGCTATACCGAGCTGTATCGCAGCAGAACCTGTTCCACCAGCAGCACCGGTTATTAGCAGTGTTTCACCGGGAGCTAATTGACCGCGCTCATGTAACGCAAACCATGTGGTTCCATAGTTCACTGGCACTGCGGCAGCCTTATCTAAAGCAAACGATTCAGGAACCTTCCATAAGCCCCTCTCATGAACATTCACTTGGTCGACTAATCCACCTCCAAGCATCATCACCCTATCTCCCACCTCAAGTCTGGATACTTCAGGCCCAACTGCTGAAACAATTCCGGCACTTTCTCCGCCTGGGACCCAAGGTAATGGCGGTTTAATTTGGTATTCGCCTCTGCATTGGAGAACATCCGGAAACGAAATACCTACAGCTTTAATCGAAACTGTAACTTGTCCGGCTTCAGGAGCAGGGGCATCTGGCAAATCGTTGAGTTCCAGTTTTTCTAAGGGGTTTCCTAGGTCGTGTAGTTGCCAAGCTCGCATAGTCTCATCTTTCTTCTTTTGAATTTAGTTAAGTCCTTCGTTATTTGTATTCTGCAAATATTCTGTACGTCAAGCCGAAAGTTAAAAATGGCTTACCAGCTAACCAGAATAACTAGTTAGCTGGTAAGGGAAAGGCCCATGGGGGATGGGCTATGAAACGAATTTCTCTAGATTCTTGTGTTCTGGTCTCGGCGTGTCTTCTCTTCATCGAAATGATGGCCACGCTCTTTGTCTTTTCTTTCGGGGACAGTGTTGACAATTTCGGTGGCTCTATCCGAGATACCTGCTGCTTTTTCTGCAGCTTCTTCTGGGGTGATCTTTCCATCAGCTAGTGCTTGATTCAATCGTTCGGTCATAGCTGCCATGATTGCATCGACTATGGTCTCAGGACTGATTCCGTTAGCTTCGGCTGTTTCGCCTAGTGTTTGGCCATTAGCGAATCCCTCTTTCACGACGTCAGCATCTAATCCGACTTCACGAAGTATTTCACCAACTAAAACTCCTCTTTTAGGGCCGGGAGTTTTTTGGGCGCTAGATTTTCTCTCTTGATTTTTGGACTCTTCTTGACTTATTTCCGGTTCAAGTGACGGGGAGCTATCTTGAGCTGATGCCAGAAGTGGAATAGCTACAAGGGTTCCTCCGAAGAGGGAAGCAGCTACTACAGCTATAGTGAATGTTCTTTTCAAAGTCATTGGGACTTTCCTTTCTAAGGGGTTAGTCCGTATTATTTCTAAGTGTAGTAAGGGTTTCCTTAAAGAAAGGTAAGAATTCTTTAAGAATGCTTTACGCTTTCGGGTGCCTTCTCTTCATGGCGACGAGCCGCAGCAAAACTATCTACTGCAAAGAGCAACAAACCGAACCAGATAATTGAGTAGCCGATAAACCGTGTCCCATCAAAGTCTTCTCCGTAAGCGAAGATCCCTAGAAGAAGTTGGAGAGTAGGAGTTATATATTGCAATAGGCCGAGGATGCTCAGTGGGATACGTCGGGCTGATGAGGCAAATAGTAATAAGGGAATCCCAGTCGCCAAGCCAGAGAGAAGCACTAATATCGTGACGCTTGTGCTTATATTTAGGTTATTTGAAGCATTGCCCCTTATTAGGAGAAAGAGAAGCGCAGGTATAGCGACAGTGGAAGTTTCGATAGTTAATCCTGTAAGTGGCCCGGCTGGAGCGATTTTTCGTATCAACCCATAGAGGGCGAATGAGCATGCCAAAGAGACAGAAATCCATGGAAAGGAACCAAGGGCGAAAGTTAGCCATAGAACACCTATGAGGGCAAGACCAACAGAAAGCCATACTGCCGATCTAAGTTTCTCCCTTAGTATTACCACGCCTAAGAAAACATTCATTAACGGATTCATGAAATATCCTAGAGAGGCATCAACGACATGGTTGGCATCAACTGCCCATACGAACATCCCCCAATTGAATCCGATTAGAAGACCGCAAGTCATCCCAGCAAGTAGCCCGTTCCTAGAGGACACCACCGACCGAAGTTCATTGCCTTTCTTAAGCAGCGTAATTGCAAGAACTGTGAAGACGAAAGTACAAAGTATTCGCCATGAAAGAACGTCTATTGCTTCAATGTCAGTTAGGGCCTTCCAGAAGATAGGAGAAAGCCCCCAGAGAATATAGCCAGATAGTCCGAACCAAATACCTCGAGTCATCTCGTTGGTCATAGGCCTTCAGCTCTCCTCTCTCCATAGAAGTGAATTCTTTAGTTAACTCATTTTGAAATAAGGTCCCTCATGTAGCCTAACGTGGTTAACCTATTTGCTAGGTTACTCTTCAGGTATGCGAACTAAAGAACTCTCCATTGCACTGATGGCCGCTATAGCCCTTTTGGGGGTTGCTGGTTGTGGAGCTGCTTCTGAAATCGAAACGGTTCCTTCATCGGGTATCTCTTCGGAAGCTATCGAAGACCTTCTTTCTTCTGCGTTTGTTGTTGAAGGGTTTGCTTGCCAAAGAAAATCAACAGGGTCTGGGATAGCGGTCGATGAAGGTATTCTCACCAATGCACATGTAGTTGCTGGGGCAGATGAATTATCCGTAATAGATAAAAATGGAAAGCGATATTCGGCGAAGATAGTTTCATTTGATTCCCAGACAGATCTAGCTTTACTAGACGTCGAAGGCCTGAATGTTCCTTCTCTTCCTACTGCTATCCCCCAAAAAGGTGTTAATGGGGTTGCTCTTGTTGGCGGTGATGGAACGGTCAAGGCTATTCCAGCTAAGATTGATCGTGTAGTCGACATAAATATTGCAGATATCTATGGCGATGGAGAATTTCGACGTAAAGGTCTGCAGTTGACAGCTGAAATTTCTCCCGGTGATTCTGGAGGGGCCATTCTTGATAACTCTGGTGGGGTAGTAGGTCTTGTTTTCTCTCGCTCAAATAATAATGATGGTGTCTCATATGCAGTTTCTAGCGAGGAGTTTCATCTCGTAACAGACAATGTTTCAGGTGACAGTGTTGATAACGGTGAATGTTTGAGGAGGTAGTGTTGCTCATTACCAAGAAGAATGGCAAAGACTCTTGAAACATGTAAAACTAAATAAAGAGTTGGAGCGAAGATGAGCAGAGAAAAAATTGTTGAGCTAACACGACGCCATGTCGACATAATGAAAAGTGGAGAATTGCCACTTGCTGATGATGTGTTTCGTATTCCTGTAACGAATTATTTTGACCCTGACCGTTGGGAAGCGGAGATGGATCTTATTTTTAAGCGGGTTCCTCTTGTGCTTGGGTTTAGTGTGGAGATTCCTAAGGCCGGTGATTATAAGGCGATGGAGGTCGCTGGTGTGCCGCTTATCCTCGTGAGGGGAAGAGATGGTATCGTTCGCGGCTTTGTCAATATGTGTAGTCATCGTGGTGCACAAATAGTTGATAACGGGAATAGCAGCACGAGGAGTTTCTCATGTCCGTATCATGCGTGGACGTATAATCTCACGGGAGACCTTGTCGCTATCTTGGATGATCAGGATTTTGGTGAGGTAGATACTTCCTGTATGGGATTAACGCCGTTGAATGTGGAGGAGCGTGTAGGGATTCTTTGGGGTTCGATTACGCCAGGGGTTGAGCTTTATCTTGATGAGTTCCTGGCTGGGTATGATGAGTTGCTCGATAATCATGGGTTAGCTGATTGTGTGTTGGTAGGTCGGCAAACGATTGAAGGACCGAATTGGAAAGTCGCCTACGACGGCTACCTTGATTTTTATCATCTTCCGATTCTTCATAAAGACACGTTCGGTCCCGACTATAACAACAAGTCACTGTTCGACCATTGGGGGCCGCATCAACGAGTGCAAGGCCCTGACCATAGGATTATGGACTTGGTAGACCTCCCTGAAGAAGACTGGTCGCAAACTAGGCTTGTCAGTGGCGTGTGGACTATTTTCCCCCATATCTCTATCGCATCTTTTGATGCTGGAGGTCACATATTTATGATTTCCCAACTATTTCCTGGGTCTGACCCCGACACTTCGGTCACCCACCAGAGTTTCCTCGCCACGTTTGAACCAGACGAGGAACAGAAACTACAAATAGAAAAACAAATGGAGTTTCTCCGCTATGTGGTAGCTGAAGAAGATTACTTTACGGGCAACCGAATCCAAAAGACTGTGAAGACCGGAGCCAAGTCCCATTTCATTTTCGGCAGGAACGAAGAAGGCTGTCAACGCTTTCACCGCTGGACAGATGCACTCCTAGCAGCTGACAATAATGAAGATCTAGTTTTGCTGTATAAAGAGGGAATTAGTTAATCAGCGTATTTCGATAGATACTTTTAAGGTGGTTCGATGGGTCGTGAAAAATTGGTCGCTTTGGCTCGGGAGCACGTTGAGTACGCTCTCGAGTATGAGCGGTCGGGGAAGAATGTTCTTGCTGATGATGTGTTTCGTATTCCTGTAACGAATTATTTTGACCCTGACCGTTGGGAAGCGGAGATGGATCTTATTTTTAAGCGGGTTCCTCTTGTGCTTGGGTTTAGTGTGGAGATTCCTAAGGCCGGTGATTATAAGGCGATGGAGGTCGCTGGTGTGCCGCTTATCCTCGTGAGGGGAAGAGATGGTATCGTTCGCGGCTTTGTCAATATGTGTAGTCATCGTGGTGCACAAATAGTTGATAACGGGAATAGCAGCACGAGGAGTTTCTCATGTCCGTATCATGCGTGGACGTATAATCTCACGGGAGACCTTGTCGCTATCTTGGATGATCAGGATTTTGGTGAGGTAGATACTTCCTGTATGGGATTAACGCCGTTGAATGTGGAGGAGCGTGTAGGGATTCTTTGGGGTTCGATTACGCCAGGGGTTGAGCTTTATCTTGATGAGTTCCTGGCTGGGTATGATGAGTTGCTCGATAATCATGGGTTAGCTGATTGTGTGTTTGTAGGTCGGCAAACCCTTGAAGGGCCGAATTGGAAAGTCGCCTATGACGGCTACCTAGACCAATATCATCTTCCGATTCTCCATGGAGAAACGTTTGGGACTGATTACTGTAATGTTGCGAAATTTGTTCATTGGGGTCCCCATCAACGCATGCAGGTCCCCGACTATCGACATCTAGATTTAGCTGGAACCCCAGAGCAGGAATGGCCGATGTCTATGCTCACCAGTGGCGTGTGGACTATTTTTCCTCATATTTCTATAGCTTCATTTGGCATAGAAGAGGCCCGATACCGTGAAGGGGGGAAGATCTATCAAGTATCTCAGCTATTTCCTGGGTCTGACCCCGACACTTCGGTCACCCACCAGAATTTCCTCGCCACCTTTGAACCAGATGAGGAGCAAATGGAACAAATCGAGAAACGAAAAGATTTCCTCCGCTATGTGGTAGCTGAAGAAGATTACTTTACGGGCAACCGAATCCAAAAGACTGTGAAGACCGGAGCCAAGTCCCATTTCATTTTTGGTAGGAACGAAGG
>Ga0208764_10003139_pt1 | contig 10156 bp, 6 predicted proteins | sample ETNtaG_18_FD_185762 | JGI IMG/M metagenome (GOLD analysis project Ga0208764, IMG submission 185762) | Marine microbial and viral communities from oxygen minimum zone, Eastern Pacific Ocean - ETNP201302SV91 (SPAdes) (version 2) | ecosystem: Environmental > Aquatic > Marine > Oceanic ...
GATCTGGCTCATGGAAAATATGATAATTATAAAACCGTTCGGTCTGCCCTCCTGCGGTCTTTGTCCATTCTGATTTTGTGATATAATAGTCATCAGGGGACAGCGAAGCCCCAGAAGTATTGATATGACCAACCTCCTCCCTAGTAAAAAGAGTCACCAGAGAATCAACATCATCAACATACTGTTGTTTCAGATCATAAAAATCCACCTGCTCAATGACATCAGCATATACATTTCCCCATCTGCCTGTCACATCATCACCAAGTTGTATGTCTAACAAGACCTGCGGATTGTTTGCATCAGTCCAGTCAACTATCAAATTATCGGGCTTATCGCCAGTCAAATAGAGCAGAGTGTCACTCAAACCATCTGAGTTAATGTCTTTAAGAGTATACTCCTCCTCTTCATCATATAAATTATTTCCACGATCAGTGAAATCCTCACCATCCGTATATGATCCTGAACCATCACCATCGACATAGTCCTCTGCATCATCCCATTTATTATTACAATTACGATCTTGGTAAGGCTCATTTAGGTCATAAGTGCCTGATGAATCAATGTCATAGTAAGGCTCTTGTGGATCCCATATCCCATTACCTCTATCAACAAATTCATAAGCAACAGAAATGGTTCCATCACCATTAAAATCCTGTATGATATCATCTCCAGAGTCATATTCACCATTATTATTATTATCGCTGTATTCGTAGAGCACCTCGTAGACGCCATTACCATTGAAATCTGTCAGAGCAGTCTCAGACAAATCCCATTGGCCATTGTCATTACAATCAGTATTTGCCCTAAATACAAGCGAGTCATCACTAAGCTGCTGCTTGACAAATTCAAATGTGTTCAAAAATCTAAGTGGGTCATCCGATATGAATACATAATCGGTATCATTCCACTCTGAAGAATCAACAAATAACAAACCATTATCAATGAAAGGTGTATCAACAACCGCCCAATATGAACTGACATCAAAAGTATCATTGTAAAACAACATGGTATCTGAGACAACCCAATCAGAATTTACAAGTTTATATCTCTGAAGAGAGGGCTCTGCCTCTAGGTTCCATTCAAGTCGCTCTAGATTTTTAAAAGGTGTGGATGTCATCTGGACCGAATCATAGACAACTGAATCCGCGACCGATAATGAGTCTATGTAATGACGCTCAGTATATTCTGCTTCATCAGATGAGGTCATGGCAACTAAATGGTCTGGGAATGTCCTAAACTCCATGCGCGTTGGATCTTCGCCAAAAAGACTATAATAATCTAAATATGTATCATAGTTGGCCATTAAATTGGGATTATAACGAAAAAATGTCGCATTAACATCATTTTCAAAATTATAGAAATAATCTGTTATTGCACCCTGCGTACCACCCAGGTTTTGGTTCAAGGTATTTGTAAAATCGACTGCCTGTTCCTGCTCTGTTTCTTCATCTTTTAGGAAATCACATGCGTTCATGGAAAAAGCCATAAGGACTATCAGCGAAATATCTAGAATTTGTTTTTTCATCAATTTAACTACAATTTCAGCTCAAGCAAGAGGCGTGAAATATAATCATTTGGTCACTATATTTCTTTGCTTATTTAAAAAAAACACAAAGACACCATGAATAATACAAAAAATATAATCCTTTTATCCATAATTTTTATTTCAATAATGACTGCAGACATTGCATCGCCTACTCCCTTCAATGTAAGACAACCAAATGGTTTGGAATTGGTCATTCAAAATCGAGGAAATCATATCCAAGGCTGGCGTGAACATGACGGCTGGACAGTTCTTAAGGATGATAAAGGATGGTGGGTATATGCTCTAAAAAATAATGCACAAGGCCTGGTGCCATCAAATTTAAAGGTTGGGATTGATGAACCCATCCAAGGAAATTCACAAATTCAAAAGGGCCTCAGACCCGAACCGCACATCCTTATTGATAATGCTCCCATTCCTGATTTGAATGCAACACGCACTGATACTTTCCGTGTTCCGCTCATATTGGTCGAGTTTCCTGATGCATATGCGATCTATGAGCCTTCAGAGATAGACTCCATCATGAACCAAGAAGGCTATACTCATTTAGGTTACGATAATACTGGGAGTTTCAGAGATTTTTACCAAGAGATATCATATGGTGCATTTCTACCCATCGCAGAGGTCTCCAATTGGTTCATGGCACCAAATGAGCATGACTACTACTCTTATAACAATGGATATACACGGGTGAGACAATTGGTAAGAACGATGGTCGATGAACTTGAGGAGTCTGGCTTTGACTGGTCTGAATATGATAATGACAATGATGGATATGTTGATGCTCTAAACCTAATTCACCAAGGCGCAGGTGCCGAGGAAGGAGACTATTCTAATATTTGGTCACATAAATCGAGTCTGGGAAATTTGGCTGTGAACTATGATGGCGTCACCATAAACAGTTACAACATCAGCCCAGAGATACAAAATGGTAACATAGTTGCCATTGGTGTCTTGGCTCACGAATTTGGACATGCCCTGGGACTTCCAGACCTTTACGATACAGACTACACCTCGAGTGGTGCAGGGAAACTTGCCTTGATGGCAAGTGGCTCCTGGGGAACCAGTAATAATTCTCCGTGGTATCCTGCCACGATGGTAGGCTGGTGTAAAAATGAATTAGGATGGGTCGAGGTCGTTGAGATCACAGATGATCAAGACATGGTATCCATTCAGCAAACATATTCCAATGATACCATATATCGCGTCAACCATTCGCAGGCAGATGAAGAATACTGGTACATCGAGAATAGACAAAAGGTTGGCTCAGATACACTAATGCCTACTCCGGGACTTACCATATGGCACATCAATGATGACGTTGCCCAAGGATGGGCGCCAAACAATAATGAACCGTACTATGGAGTAGGCCTAGAACAGGCAGATGGAATGTTCGCATTGGAAAACGGTGGGCCAAGCAATGGTGCGGATGTCTTCCCTGGAGACTCCGACAACAGAGAGTTTAGTAACTCATCAAATCCAAATACGACCAGTCTATATGGTGCACCTTCCATGTTACGGATTGATAATATCTCAGACCCAGGTGAATTCATGTACTTTAACGTTGAATATAATGACATTATCTTAGCAACAGCATCAATAGATGATGGAGGCGGGTATGCCTATGGCCAAGGGTCACTGTCTCTTGGCATGGACAATGAGATGGAGCTTGGTCAATTCCAGTTTGAATTGGACTTTAATCCTTCTTTTATCGACATAGTAGGCATCACAGCTACGGAAAGAACAACATTTGATTCAGTCATAATAGATAATGGTCAGGTGACATTGGTAAATCCTATTATCTCAGCAGGAACTGGGACCATACTGGACCTTCAATTATTCAACAACGTTGGAGTTGAAGCAAATGTCGTTGTGAGTTACAGCATGTGCATTGGCTATACCCTAGATGGAAGTGAAGTAGGCATAACCATTCAGGATGAGGCCGATTATCATGTCCAGGCTGTTGACCAATATTATACGATACAGAATGGAACAGGTTCTATTGGAGGAGGAGCATCCTTTTCAGTATCACTGATCAATACAGTGCCCATTGCATTGACAGTATTTCAAATATCAAATGAACCAGACATTCTCACTCCAAGCGATGAGCCATTCGAAGATCTCAATGAAAATGGTGAATATGATTCTGGCGAACCATTTACGGATTGGAATCAAAATGAGCAGTGGTCTCCAATCATTGAACCAATCGATTTATCTGATGGCTGGGAATTTGATGTTACTGTGTCCGGAAATGACCTGACTGTTGGAATTTCTAACTGGGCCGAGCCTCTTGAGCCTGCCCCACATGAACTATTCAGAGTAAACTGCATGGTAAATGAACAGGCTGAGTTAAATGATGTAACCACCCTATCTACCAATGTACTATTAATTTTAGATGGATGGGGAAATAGTGGTGTTCCTTTCGTAAACGGTCAAGGAATAGTGACGATCAATGATATATTAAGCAATGAAGACGGACATCAGGTTCCTACGGCATTCTCTCTTGATCGGGTCTATCCAAATCCTTTCAACCCATTAACATCAATATCATTTTCAGTCCCCAATGATAATAATAGTTCTATTTCGATCAAGGTCTTCGATATTTCAGGAAGGTTAACAACAACCCTAGCAGAAGAGAGATACGATGTTGGAAGACACAAAGTGACATGGGATGCTAAAAACATGGGTTCTGGAATTTATTTTGTGGAGTTTAAAGCAGGTACTTATAGACAGGTACGAAAGATAACTCTATTGAAATAAGTTTAGGCTGACTTTCTCTTTTTTTGCGCTTTAAATATTGGATCCTTACCATGAAGGATCGTATCCTTGGTCATGACGACCCGTTCAACTCCCTCCATGTCAGGGATCTGATACATGATCTCCATCAGGTGCTCCTCCATTACAGATCTCAGCGCCCTCGCACCTGCTTTCTTTTCAATGGCGAGTTTGACTATCTCTTTCAGGGCATTATCCTGAAATTCCAAGACAACTCCCTCCAATAGAAATAATTTCTGATATTGTTTTACAATGGAATTCTTCGGCTCTAGTAACACTCTAAGAAGATCACCCTCATCTAGTGTATCAAGAGTACTCAGTATAGGTAAGCGACCAACTAATTCCGGTATCAGACCATAGGTGATCAGATCTTCTTGCCTTACATCATCAAAAATAATATTGGGGTTCTTCTTCGATGGTTTTTTTCTAGTACCAAAACCGAGTTCACCCTTACCAATTCTTCTTGAAACAATATCTTCCAAACCGGAAAAAGAGCCTCCACAAATAAAAAGTATGTTGGAAGTGTCTATTTGAATCAGACTCTGTTCTGGATGTTTTCTTCCTCCTTTTGGAGGTATGCTTGCAATGGTACCCTCTATAATTTTCAGGAGAGCCTGCTGAACCCCTTCTCCACTTACATCACGAGTGATTGAAGCACTTGCACTTTTCCTTCCTACTTTGTCGATCTCATCAATATATATGATCCCCTTCTCAGCAGCACTTAGGTTGTAATTCGAGATCTGGAGCAACCTCACGAGAATATTTTCAACATCCTCACCAACATATCCAGCCTCAGTCAATGTCGTGGCATCTGCTATTGCAAATGGTACAGATAGGAATCTTGCCAATTTCTGAGCGATCAATGTTTTTCCAGTGCCTGTAGAGCCGACCAGCAGAATATTGCTCTTATCTAATTCAACATCGGAATTATATGATTGATGAATGATGCGCTTATAATGATTATATACAGCGACTGCGATGGATTTTTTTGCTCTGTCTTGGCCTACTACATGGTGATCCAAATAGTCTTTGATCTTTGAAGGTTTTTGTAGGGATACCTTAAATCCAGTACGTGGTTGGTCATTATCTAGGTCTAGATTGACCTCAGGTTCTTTTCCTTTTTGGATCTTGCTCATTTCCTCTTTGTAAGGATCGTATCTATTAGACCATAAGTTTTTGCTTCTCTTGAAGTAAGATAATTATCACGATCTGTATCCGCATCTATCTTCTTTAGTGTTTGGCCAGTATTCTTTGCAAGGATTGTATTAAGTTGTTTTTTCATTCGCAATATCTCTTCGGCCTGTATCTCTATATCAGTGGCCTGGCCCTCTGCCCCTCCCATGGGTTGATGGATCATTATCCTAGAATTTGGCAATGCAGACCTTTTTCCCTTTGCCCCACCGGCAAGTAAAAAAGCCCCCATGCTCGCAGCCTGTCCCAAGCAGATGGTTGCCACATCAGGCTTGATATACTGCATGGTATCATATATGCCCATTCCAGATGTGATAACACCACCAGGTGAATTGATATATAGAGATATATCCTTTTCAGAATCTTCTGCCTCTAAAAAAAGTAATTGTGCAATGATTAGAGAAGCCATTGAGTCGTGCACTGGAGTTCCGAGGAAGACAATCCTCTCTTTAAGTAATCTTGAAAATATATCGAAAGCACGCTCTGATCGTCCCGTTTGCTCAACGACAATTGGTACAAGTTGATTTAATGTTTTTTCATCAATGTTCATGTTCTTTTCCACGAAGGTCTTTGGTTTGTACTTCTACCTCTTTGACTTTAGCAAATTGCTCCAAGTATTCCAAGATTATCTTTTCCATGAGTCCATCTTCCAGGCGCTTCCTATTACTTGGTTTCTTATAAAATTTTCTGATCTCCTTCTCAGAATTGGGTGTACCATCAACAAGACTCTGAATCTCATTATCTAGATCTTGATCCGATAAATTTAAATCTCCATGCTCAATTAATTTATTTCGCAATGAATACCATTTGATATTCCTCTCTGCCAGAGGCATGTATTGCTCCCGCACTTTTTCATCATCCAGAGGCTCCCCATTATTTTGCTTTTTCACATCCTCAACAAGATTTGTCAAATAATGTTCAACCATGGATGGGGCAAATGAGGGATTGACCTTTTCGATCAAGGCATCCGAGAGGTCTCGGTCAAAAGCAGTTTTAGATCGTTCATTAAAATTTTCTATTATCTTTTTTTCAACATCCTTCCTTAGTGACTCCACAGACTCCAAACTAGGATTTATCTGCTTTAAGAATTCTTCATTCATTTCAGGTAGGATCTCTCGTTCAACATTTTCAACAGTTAATTCGTAGTCCGCATCTTTACCGTCCTGACTTACTGGCAACCTTAACCTAGTGCCCTCTCCAGGTTTCAAACCGATCATCTTTTCTTTTTGGTCATCTGTAAAAGAACCCTTTCCAACCCTGAGATATTGTTTTTCAAATTTCTTGCCAATGATTGGCACGCCTGACTCGTCAAGTTTTTGAAGTGTGCAGATCAGATAGTCACCCTCTAAGGCACCATCCTCAACAGTGCTCATGGTTGCATTTGCCTTTCTTAATTGCATTATGGCATCATCAATATCTTGATCATCATGCAAATATTCTGTACGCTGAACTGAAAGAACATTCTTCTTTAACTTAGGTAATGATATGTCAGGCTCGATCTCAAATACTGCAAAAAAGGAAAAATGCTCATTCATGTGGAAATGCACATCTTTGACCTCTGCCTTATTAACTGGAATTAGACCTTCCTGCTGAACAGCCATGAGATAATATTTTTGAAAATTTGCATCCATGAATTCTGCCTCAATATTTGGCTGGAACTGACTCAATAATCTATCTCTCGGAATTTTTCCTGATCGGAAACCAGGCATCTTAACATTTTTACTGAACTTTCTAACTGAGATCTCAAAATCTGATTCAAGTTCAGACCATGGAATATCTATTTCAAGTTCTCTGGTATAGTCATTTATCTTTTTTACTTTAATCTTCACTTTTTATCCTGAAAAATTGCTGGCGAATTTAGGCGTTGTTTCATGGATTCAGAATAATATTTACCAAGAATACAATATCCATGACCGAGATCTCACCATCATTATTGATGTCAGATATCGATTCAGGACATATACCATGACCAGCATTGCTGACCACATCAGCAAGAAGTAATATATCCATCACACTAAGCCCACCAGAATTATCTAAATCACCCAACAACCAGGTTAAGCAGGCATCTGTAGGTGCAGCAATGAAAGAATGCCAACCTGCTAGTGGACTGGTCTCTATGCGGCCTGATGAATCTGCTGCTTGGACATAATATTGAATGACACCGGTATCCGTTATTGCGGGAATGGTACCAATCCACCTATTCATTTCCTCTGGAACGTCTGACTGGTATATACGCTGATTGGACCAAAGATCGGATTCTGGTGATTTCCAGAACACTTTCATGGAATCAGTGATCAAACCCGATCCACTAAGGGCATCCACCTCTAATTCAATAATGTACCCATTTCCCTCTGGCTCAGTGCCATCGTTTAGTGGATTATGAAATATTTGCAACATTTCCAGATCAGGAATGCCTTTGACCCGACAATGGAGCGCATCAGTGGATTCCCAAGTACCTGAGAACCCCAATACCTCATAGCCAGGCATGGCATCTTCATAAACTGCAAGGGCATCATCATCCCAACTGCCTCCAGTGACCGGCACTAATACCTTACCATTTACTATGAATGAATTTGTAAAAGGTTGATTACCTGGTGTCCATACCCTGTACAATTCCCAAGGCTCACCCCATTCATTCAATGAACTTGAAAAATATCCTGCAGTCTCTTCGATCTCATCATACTGAGGATGAGAATCTGGTACTTCTCTAATCAAAACCTTCGTCGGACTTAAATATTTTCCCCAGCAATCAATATGATCTATATATGTATTATTAGGATCATCCATTACATGATATGTATCGATACCATAATAATCTTGCATTCTAGTGAGCACTTCTTCATCAGGCATTGTATTTTCAACATAAACAAGATCCGATGAAGCAGAAGTACCCAATCCATCAGTCATGTAATTACCACCAGCATGTACTACGTCACTAGCATAGTATGGAACATCCAAATGGTTTGATACCTTGAATGGAGCATCATTATCATTCTGTCGAGGACGATTGTACGTAAAATCTACTATTGACATATTTCTATCTCCATCTACAACCCACCATGGACCGTAATCACGGGTCCAATAACTATCAGTAGCACCAACAACAAATTCCACATTATCCATATTGACATCACCATTTTCCATTGCGCTCAAGGCAGAATTCTGCTGCCCCGAAGATACAAGACAAAAAATTGTTATGTCCTCTGATAATTCAGCAATGATATCTGTACTAAGTCCAAATGGATAACGAATCAGGGCACCTTGCATTCTCTCATATTCTGCTACGTTTCTTACAGGCGTAGGCGGCGGATCAGTATCTCTACCCATCGAATATATTTCATGAATGCGTGATCTTTCAGTTTCTGTCAGACCAATGGGTAACTCAGCATGGGGTTCAGTTGAAAAAACAAAACTAGAAAAAACTATAAGGAGATATGTCATTCTCATAGAACTAGAATATTTAATCGATATGGGTGTGGTGGTCCATGAATTGAAGAATATAAAAATGACAACTCAGCATGAGTTAAGGACCTTTTGGTCTTGCCCTACTGTCTTAGGCGGTAGGTTGCTCCTTCCATGGTCTTTAGAAATCTTTCTACCTGATTCGCAGTATGGAATAATTCATCCATGGGTACAAAGACATCACTTGGGTATTCAATATCATCATAGTCACGAAGAAAATTTGACTCAAGTTTTAAGACAACATCGCGAATGACCATCGGTGGAATTTCTTTATTTCGCATGAAATTGATCTGCAGATTCAATTGGCCAGTAGAGGTCATGTGGAAAAGAGGTACGGATCCAACATCTGTATCACATCGAAAGGTAAGGGTACCATGGTCTGAGCCACGACCCCAAGATATGTCATCTGCAAACTTCTCCGTAAACTCAATGATCATCACCCCAATTTTTGCAATCTCCCTATTGCATTGATCTCTTAAGTGGTCGATGAACAGATTTTTATCCCAGTTAGACATATAGATTACCTCTAAAATTATGATTGATAGATGATGGGCAAGGCTAAATTTAATAAATAACTAGCAGACTATAAAGAGATCACATTTAATAATTACATGGGCCTTATTTCATAAAACATAATACCATCAAATCTATATTTTCCATCTTTCTTCATATATTCCAATAGATTTACATTGACCGTCTTTCCAAATTCTGAAGATGCATGGACCAAATTTGAACGATCTATAACATACCCTTCATGCGCAATAACAATGCCTAACTTAAAATAATCTCTTTTCACAAATGCTATACCGCACACTTCAGGCAGATCTGACATAAGGCCAATGGTCATATTTTCAGATGGTATGAATGAGATATTTTCACTTGATGTCCAACCTAGATCAAGAAACTCTTGGCCATTTTGTTTTTTATTTAGATCTATTTCAAAGATCTCAAGTTTATTTTGCGCTACCAATGAAGAAGTAATGTCAGCAGTCAAAGGATGATTTAAGATCCTATCCGATGTAAAATGCCAGCGTAAGTTATAATCTGGAACTTTTTCATTATCTTGGTTAGGCTTGTAATGGATATCTATCATGTTACTACGTGCCTCTTTCAATGTGATACTCTCTGTGAAAGCCAACGTAGTTAGCACATGTACCGTACAGTCAGATGAGTCATAACGAATTA
>Ga0208764_10003142_pt1 | contig 10154 bp, 8 predicted proteins | sample ETNtaG_18_FD_185762 | JGI IMG/M metagenome (GOLD analysis project Ga0208764, IMG submission 185762) | Marine microbial and viral communities from oxygen minimum zone, Eastern Pacific Ocean - ETNP201302SV91 (SPAdes) (version 2) | ecosystem: Environmental > Aquatic > Marine > Oceanic ...
TGAATTTTAAAAATTCAACAAAATCAATTAGCCTAGTTCTTATGGCAGTAGCATTAATGTCCGTAACTTCGGTTAACCAAGACGTCTTTGCAGTAGACGCTGGAATGTCATTAACAGCTACAGCAGAGGCTGGATCAAACACCATCTCATTTACTGGCACAACTACCTCAAACACACCATACGTTTCGTTTGTAGCAGTTAGTCCAAATGGACAAAATGTTGTTAGCGTTGATCAAGTAACACCAGATGCAAATGGCGACTTTAGTACAGAATTCAATGTTTCCAACTGGAAACAAGATGGAATGTATAAAATAACAGCCAGTCATGGAGGATCAAATCTATTCAGTATTACACTTAATGTTGAAGTAACTGGTGGAGCAACTGCAGAAACATCTACAAGCGATTCTAGTGTCGTAACAAATCAATCTAATGATGATTTATCCGACGTATATACAGGAGCAGATGAAGATTCAGTTGGATTATCTATTACCGCAAATGCTATGGAAGGATCAGATACTATTGAGATAACTGGTCAAACTACTAAAGCCAATGAAGATGTTATATTCACAGTAACAGCGCCAAATGGAAATTTAGTTAGTGTTGATCAAGTATCCCCAGATTCAAGTGGTAACTTTGCTACAGACATTTCAGTTGGAGGACCTCTATGGTCACAAGATGGAGCATACACAGTTACTGCTCAACAAGGAACTGGCAATAGTAATTTCATAGATTCAGTAGAAGTTGACATTGCAGATGGATTAGTAGTTCCAGAGTTTGGCACAATTGCAGCCATGATTCTAGCAGTAGCAATTATCTCAATAATTGCAATTTCTGCAAAATCAAGACTTAGCATCGTTCCAAGATACTAAAATTACAACTTTTTTTCATTTTTTATCATGTTCATTATACATAAATAGAGATATTCCTGTTTTCCAATAACATGAATAGCACCACATCGTTAATGCTAGTAGCCCTAGTAGCAATAGTTGGTACCATGAGCATAGCTTCGGAAGCACATGCAGATCACCATGCAGGTAATCACGCAAACCTTCCACTAACAGTTGAAGCAGATCAATCAACATATGGTCATGATAGTACCATTACAGTTACAGGACAAGTAGCAAACGTAATTCCCGGAAATGTACCCGTCACAGTTACTGTGATTAATCCATTGAATTCACTTGTTACAATTGATCAAGTCAATGTATCAAATGATGGAAGTTTCACAACAAGTGTAAGTACAGCTGGTAATTTAATGAAATACGATGGTACATACACCATTAAAGTAAACTATGGCAGTTTAGACAATAAAGTCAAAGTTGAACTAACAGGTGGAGTTGCAGTTGACACAACACACACAGATCATAGTGATGATGAAATGCATCATAGTGATGTTGAGTGTGGTTCAAATGAAGTAGCAATACATGATGCATGTACATCATATGATATTTCAGGTGGACACGTAATCAGTGCAACAGTAAATACAAATGATAATTCAGTTATCATCAACATCGATGCCGATGATGATGGTACATTGACAATCAGTCCTTCAACATCAACACAAGAAGGTATCTTTATGGTATTAGTTGATGGCGAGGAATCAGACGATGCAGAAATTAATGGTAATACAGTTACTGTTCCATTCTTCGCAGGATCTGAACAAATTGAAATTATCGGTACCTTTGTAATTCCAGAGTTTGGCACAATTGCAGCCATGATTCTAGCAGTAGCAATTATCTCAATAATTGCAATTTCTGCAAAATCAAGACTTAGCATCGTTCCAAGATACTAAAATTACAACTTTTTTTCATTTTTTATTTTTCATAGTAAAAGAGATATACAAATTGATGTTTGAAAGAATGTGGATATTAGAATATTTTCTATCTTAATGATTCTAGCCGTAACTTCTATGGGAACTGCTTTTGCAGATGAATCTATAATTTCAGTACAAACAGATAATGGTAATTATGATGAGGGGGATACAATCGTCATTTCAGGAAAAGTAAACACACTGATAGGTGATACACAAGTTACCCTACAATTATTCCAAGAAGGAACTTTGATATCGATTGACCAAATTAAAGTAGCACAAGATGGAAATTATTCAACTACCATAAATGCTTGGGGTCCATTATGGCAAACCCAAGGGGAATACATAATCAAAGTTGTATATGGTGAAGATAATATTGCTGAAACATTATTCAATTATACGCCAAAATCAGATATATTTGAAATAACAGATAACCTAGAAGTAACTGCAGGAGATAGCGGAACATTTGATATCCGGTATACCATTAGGGGAGGAACAGTTGAGACCATAGATGTGGAACCTGAGAATTTTGGATTATTAGTAAAAATTAATTCATTAGATGATGGGAAAATCATTCTGGAGTTACCTCGAGAATTCATAGACGCTGAAAAACAAAATGGTAAAGATGAAGAATTTATCATTCTCATAAATAATGTCCAAACAACATATGAAGAATCACCATCTTTTTCAGAATTTAGAACTTTAACAATTAATTTTGATCAAGGAGATTCAGAAATTCAAATTATTGGAACATATGTTATTCCAGAATTTGGGACCATAGTGATGATAATTTTAACAATTGGAATAATGGCATCAATTTTACTAACTAAAAATAAATTTCAAATTAAAATTTAATTTTTAGAACCAAAAGAATATTTTTCTTTAAATGGAGAAACTGCGCGAAGTTCTTCAACTACCTTTTTGAGAATATCTACAGTTTTATTAATTTCATTTTCAGTATTAAAAATTCCAACAGTTAGACGCAGCGAACCTGTTATTTGTTCAAGTGAAAATCCCATTGATTCTAAAACATGTGATGCTTTTTGAGTATTAACTGAACATGCTGATCCTGTTGAAGCAGCAACTCCGTATTCGTCTAGTTTGATAATAAGATCTTCACCACTTACTCCAAGAAAAGTAAAATGGGCATTATTAGATAAACGATATTCAGAATGACCATTAAAAGTGACTTCTGGGATTTCATCTAAAACTCTCTTAATTAATAGTGTCTGAAGTTTTTTAATTAATGAACTATTTTCAATTAAGTTATTTTGAGCAATTTCACATGCTTGACCAAATCCTACAATACTAGCAACATTTTCAGTACCTGATCTTAATCTGAATTCTTGCCCTCCTCCTAATATCACAGGATTAATTTTTACTCCATCTTTGATGTATAGTGCACCTACTCCTTTTGGCCCATGAAGTTTATGAGATGAAATAGATAGTAAATCTACGCCTAATTCTTTTACATCTATGGCAACTTTGCCCACTGCTTGAACTGCATCAGTATGAAAAACAACTTTATTTTCATGACATATTTTGACAATTTCTGAAATTGGTTGAATAGTACCAACTTCATTATTTCCAAACATTATTGAAACAAGGCTTGTTTTTTTAGAAATTATATTTTTTAAATCCATTGTATTGATCATTCCAAATTTATCTACTGAAAGATAATTGACTTGAAATCCATTTGAAATCAGTTTTTTACATGGTTCTAAAATTGCATCGTGTTCAATAGACGATGTAATAATTTGACTATCTGGAAATTGTGATGAAATTCCAATTAGTACTGTATTGTTAGACTCAGTTCCACCAGAGGTTATCAAAATTTCTGCAGGATCTGCATTAATCAAAGAAGCAATTTGCTTTCTTGCTTTATGAATTGCTTTACGACTTAATCTACCATATCGATGTATAGATGATGGATTTCCATATTGTTCCTTAAGAAAAGGTAACATTGAATCTAAAACATCATTGTGAATTTGTGTTGATGCTGCATTATCAAGATAAATCAATTTGGAATCACATTAATTTTTCCAGGTTTGTATCCCTCTTTATCAATTTCCACAGAAGTGAATCCAATTATTTTTAATTTCTGATTTAGTTGATTCATAATATCGTCATCAAATATTGAGATCATTTTTTTATCTACTTCTATTTTTGCAGAGCCCTCATAATCTCTAACTCTAACTTGTTTTAGATTTGTGAGTTGTTTAACAAGAGTTTCTCCAAATTCAATTCGAGTTAATTTTTCAGCAGTTACTCTTTGACCCCAAGGAATTCTAGATGCTAGACAAGAATTAGAAGGTCTGTCAAATACCGATAATCCAACAGATTTTGCAACATCTCTAATTTGAGATTTTAAAAATTTAGTTTCTACAAGAGGACTTTTTATGCCATTTTCTCTGAGAGCCTGAATTCCAGGCCTATAATCTCCTAAATCATCAAGATTGGTACCATCAACTATTACTCTTACATCGTGTTTTTTAGCTAATTCAATAAGATGTTCACTTAATTCCATTCTACAATGGAAGCATCGATCTGAATCATTTTTCACAAATTCTTCATTTTCAAGTTCACTATAATCTAAAAAAATTTGTTCGATACCTATCTCTGAACAAACTTGTTTTGCTGAAAAAAGTTCTTCTTGTGACAGTGTTTTGTAATCTGCAGTAACTGCAATAGCAGAATTGCCTAATGCTTGAAAAGCCGCATATGCAACAACTGCACTATCTACTCCTCCAGATAATGCAATCATTACTTTATTTTTATCTGTAAACCAATCGACTAATTCATTTAATTTATTCATTATATCTCATCCCTTTTTTCAATCTCTCTTCTCAAAAATGCTTCTACATCTACTATTGACTTATTCAATGAATTTGAAATGTTTTTTAAATCATCAAATTCTATTTTGAAATGAGTTTTTCCTTTATACGATGATTTTTTATAATTCACTTCAAAGGATTTACCATCAAAAGTTAATGAGAAACTATGATTTGTTCTAGGAACAATAATACGATTAGAATCTAAAATTCTAATTCCTAAAGTACCTGTTTCTAATACTAGAGTATCTATAATTGTATCAACTATACTTTCATCACAAATTACACAAACAAGATTTGTTGGCCTTCCTTTTTTGGTAATTCCTGGATAAATTGAAACATCTTTTGCACCTTGATCCATAATTTTTTCAATTAAGTGACCCAAGATTTCACCAGAAACATCATCGATGTTTGTTTCAAGAATTTTTACTAAATCTCTTTCAGAATTATTTTCATTACCTTGAATAATTTTTAATACATTGGAAAAATTCTCAAAATCTTTTTGACCTGCTCCATAACCAATTGAAGTGATATTCATTGAAGGGTAATATTCAATTGAATTATTTGTTAAATTTACTAAAATACAGGCTCCTGTAGGTGTTGTTAATTCTTCTCTTGAGTTATTTCCTTGAATATTCAAATTCGAATTTTTGAAAATTTGAAGTACTGCACTTGCAGGATTTGACATAGTACCATGTGAAAAACTTACAGTTCCTCCTCCAACTGAAACAGGTAAACAAATAATTTTTTTTTCAAATAATTTTAAATTTTCACAAGCAATTGTAACACCTACAATATCTATTAGCGTATCAATACTGGAAGCTTCATGAAAATGAACTGAATCTTCGTTGATTCCATGAATTTTAGATTCTGATGAGATTAGAGTATTAATGCATGATTCTGCAAATGTTTTTGCTTTTATTGAAAGATTAAGTTCATTAACTGAATCTAAAATTGCTTTCTTGATTTCAATACCTTTTCTTTTTGAGATATTTTCATCAATTTCTAAAATTAATTCTGTTGACTCAATTCCATGTTTTTTAGTTTTTTGAAAATCTATTTTTTTAATAGTGGAACCTGAAAGAAATTTCTCCGTTTTCTTAATACTATTAATTATTTCATTTTTATCTGCACCCAAGTCTATTAAAGAAGATAATAACATGTCTCCTGATATCCCTGCAATTTGAGGATCAATGACAATGACCATGATTAAAAAATATCAAAAATGCTTATAAATTCGTCTAATATCCAATTAATTTCATTAGATTTATAATTTCAAAATTAACTGTAATTTTTATGATTACAATTATTGGTTCAGGTAAAGTGGGTGGAGATGCAGCATTATTCTCAGCACTAAAGAAATTAGATGATCAAATTTTGTTACTTGATGTTGCTAAAGGTTTACCCCAAGGTGAAGCCATGGATATCAATCACATGTTATCTGAACAAGGTATAGATGTAGAAGTAAAAGGTTCCAACGATTATGCAGATATGAAAGGATCAAATGTCGTTGTTGTTGTAGCAGGTTCTGGAAGGAAACCAGGAATGACAAGAATGGATTTGTTGAAAATTAATGCTTCAATTGTAAAAAGTGTAGTAGAAAATGTAAAAAAATATGCAGATGATTCCATGATAATTCCAGTTACAAACCCATTAGACCCAATGGCATACATAACTCAGAAAGTATCTGGATTTGATAGAAGTAGAGTATTTGGTATGGGAGGTATGTTAGATTTATCACGGTTTAGACAATTTATTCATGAATCTACTGGTTATTCTAGAGATTCAATTCGGGGATTAGTAATTGGTGAACATGGAGAAAACATGCTTCCATTACCGCGATTCTCTTCTGTATCTGGTGTTCCATTATCCACATTTTTACCAAAAGAAAAACTAGATGAGATTGTTCAAAATACAAAACAAGTTGCAGCTAAAGTAATTGAATTAAAAGGAGCTACAGTACATGCACCAGGAAATGCCATATCTGCAATTATTGAAACTGTTGTAAGAGATAGAAAACAAGTCATTCCAGTAGCAACTTATCTTGATGGTGAATATGGTCATTCAGATGTTACAATAGGAGTTCCTGCAGTTATTGGAAAGAACGGAATAGAAAAAATCATTGAATTGGATCTAAATGATGAAGAAAGACAAATGTTTGACAAAGGCGTTGCAAGTGTTAAAAATGCCATTTCAGGTATTGAGATCTAAGCCTTTTAGTATTCATACAAAGTAAGAAGTCTATTGAAAATTAATGAAATTTTAGAATCAGTGAAATCTGGAAAAATTTCTACAAGTAGTGCCAAAAAACTTCTTACATTATATTCAATTGAAGAAGTAGAAAATTTTGCAAAAATTGATATCAATAGAAGTAAAAGAAGAGGGGTTCCAGAAGTAATTTTTGCAGAAACTAAAGAATTAGAAGATATTAAAAAAATCATTAAAAAAACCTTAGATAAAACAAATTCAGTAATTGTTTCAAGAATTAAAAAAGATGATTACAAAAAAATCATGTTATTTGCAAAGAAATTAAAAGTAAAAATAGAAACAGGAAAAAATTCATCCTCCATATTGTTATTTAAAAAACCAATTAAGTTTCAAGGTGGAAAAGTTGGAATCATGACTGCGGGAACTTCAGATATTGGAGTAGCCGAGGAAGCAAGGCTCATGTGTGAAGCCATGAATTGTAATTGTATCACAAGTTATGATGTTGGAGTTGCTGGAATTCAAAGAATATTTCCAATTTTGAAAAAAATGATTAAAGAAGATGTAGATTGCATAATAGTTGCAGCAGGAATGGAAGGAGCTTTGGCAACACTAGTTTCAACAATGGTGGATATTCCAATTATAGGAATTCCAACATCTGTAGGGTATGGATATGGTGGAAATGGTGTTGCAGCTTTGGCATCCATGTTACAAAGTTGTTCACTGGGATTATCTGTAGTAAATATTGATAATGGTATTGCTGCAGGTGGAATTGCTGGAAATATTGCAAATAGAATAAACAAAAAAAAGATCTCTTGATTTGAAGTTTCAGATTAGATATATATTAACCCGAACGTGATTTTTTTCAGTTTGTGTGTATTATTTACTATTACATTTAATGTTCGATCTGGAGGATTCTTAGATGGCAATTAAGAAAAATCAGGTGCTAGTACCTGATCACATTTATGTTCCTAAACATGAAATTATTACAAAAGCAGAAGCTGAAGAAGTTTTGAAAAAATATAATTGTAAACCAACTGAATTACCATTAATTTTTGTAAATGATCCTGCTATCATGGGACTTGGTATCAAACCTGGAGATATGATAAAAATTACTCGAAAAAGTCCAACAGCTGGTGAAAGTCTTTACTATAGATATGTGGTGGAGATCTAGATTTGGTTCATCCTTCTAACAAGCGTTGGCCCGTAATTCAAGATATTTTAAAAAGGGAGGGTATTGCAAAACAACACCTAAACTCTTTTGATGAATTTTTAGAAAGAGGATTACAAAGTATTATCAAAGAAGTTGACAAAATTGATATTGAAAATGCTGAATATCCATATAAAATTCAATTAGGTAAAGTTAAACTTCAACAACCTAGAATGATGGAACTTGATGGTTCTATTACTCATATTACTCCAGCTGAAGCAAGATTGAGAAACGTTTCTTATGCTGCACCTGTTATGATGGAAGCCAGTGTTATAGAGGATGGAAAAATTTTGGAATCTCGATTTGTACACATCGGTGACGTACCAGTAATGGCAAAATCTAATGCATGTATTTTAAATAATTTCTCTAATTCAAAATTAATTGATTATGGTGAAGATCCAAATGACCCTGGTGGTTATTTTATCATTAATGGATCTGAAAGGGTAATTGTTGGTTTAGAAGATCTTTCTTACAATAAAATTATTGTTGATAGAGAAACTTTGGGTGGTAATATTGTTTTCAAAGCTAAAGTGTATTCATCAATTGTTGGGTATCGTGCAAAATTAGAACTTGTAATGAAAAATGATGGATTAATTGTTGCTAGAATTCCTGGTTCTCCTGTTGATATTCCAGTTGTTACTTTGATGAGAGCACTTGGTTTAGAATCTGACAAAGAAATTGCAGCAGTAGTTTCCTTAGTTGATGAACTTCAAGATGAACTAGAAGGATCATTTGAAAAAGCCGGAGACGTTCCTACATCCAAAGATGCTGTTGTTTACATAAGTAAAAGAATTGCACCTGGAATGTTAGAAGAATTTCAAATTAAACGTGCTGAAACTTTACTTGATTGGGGTTTATTGCCTCATTTAGGTAAACATCCTGAAAATAGAAAAGAAAAAGCACAATTTTTAGGTGAAGCAGCTTGTAAATTATTAGAATTAAAACTTGGTTGGATTACTCCTGACGATAAAGATCATTATGGAAACAAAGTAATCAAATTTGCAGGACAAATGCTTGCTGATTTGTTTAGAACTGCATTTAGAAATTTAGTTAGAGATATGAAATATCAATTAGAGCGTTCTGGTCAAAAACGTGGAATTAATGCAGTTGCTGCAGCTATTCGTCCCGGAATTATCACTGATAAATTAAACAATGCTATTGCTACTGGAAACTGGGGTCGCGGTCGTGTTGGAGTTACACAATTACTTGATAGAACCAATTATCTTTCAACAATTAGTCATCTTAGAAGAATTCAATCGCCACTTAGTAGAACTCAACCAAACTTTGAAGCAAGAGATTTGCATGCAACACACTTTGGAAGAATCTGTCCTAGTGAAACACCTGAGGGCTCAAACTGTGGTTTGGTAAAAAACCTTGCATTGTCTGGAATTATTTCAGTAAATGTTCCTTCTGAAGAAATTGTTGAAAAACTTTATGATCTTGGAACTGTACATTTCTTTGATGCAAAAGATGATTTGAAAAAAGATGGAACTAGAATATTTGTTGATGGTCGTTTAATTGGATATTATAAAGATGGACTTGAATTAGCTGAATCTCTTAGAGATCTTAGAAGAAATTCAAAAATCCATCCTCATGTTGGAGTTTCATTTCATAAATCTGATGAGAATGAAGATGCAACAAGAAGATTATATGTAAATTGTAATGCTGGACGAGTTTTAAGACCATTAATAATTATCAAAGATAACAAACCATTACTTACTCAAGATCTTTTAGATAAAATTTCAAAGAAATTACTTTCTTGGACTGATCTTTTGAGAATGAGTGTTTTAGAATTGATTGATGCTAATGAGGAAGAAAATTGTTATGTTACATTAGATGATAAAGATACTAAGAAGTATACTCATCTTGAAGTATTTCCACCATCAATTTTAGGTGCAGGTGCTTCTATTATTCCGTATCCAGAACATAACCAATCTCCAAGAAATACATATGAATCTGCAATGGCAAAACAGAGTTTAGGATTTTCAACACCAATGATGAACACTAGTACATATGTTAGACAACATCTTATGCTATATCCACAAGTTCCTGCTGTTAATACAAAAGCAATGAAACTTTTGGGATTGGAAGATAGACC
>Ga0208764_10003144_pt1 | contig 10150 bp, 8 predicted proteins | sample ETNtaG_18_FD_185762 | JGI IMG/M metagenome (GOLD analysis project Ga0208764, IMG submission 185762) | Marine microbial and viral communities from oxygen minimum zone, Eastern Pacific Ocean - ETNP201302SV91 (SPAdes) (version 2) | ecosystem: Environmental > Aquatic > Marine > Oceanic ...
AATCTTTTTTATAAGATTTAAAATTAAGAAAAAAATTATACTTGAATATTTTATTGTAACATTAATTTTTCTTTCAATTATAATACCAATCGCTTATTTACGAATTGATACAACAGGAGAAGATGGTTTTGTGAGTCATTTTGGAGCAGGAATTACATATGTCAGTGACGATCTTATTCAAGGCACTGAAGATGACGAAAAATGGATTATAAAAGGTGAGAATAATATTCCAGTTTTTTTAGAGAATGGGTTTTTGGGTTTAGGTAAAAATTTTGGTTTGTTGTTAATTCCATATTTTTTATTTTTAGTGCCAATTAGTTTGATGACAATTTTAAAAAAATATAATTTTCAAAAAAATAATTATAAAATATCAACAATAATTTTAATTTCAATAGTTATGTTATTACCTGCGTTATATGCATATGGTAGAAATATTCAAGATCCTAGGTTTATTTTTATCATATTACCAGCATTTTGTCTAGTAGTAATACCAATTCTTCAGATAGTGAAAGAAAAATTTAATCATGATAGATTGTTTTTGGTTTGTTTTTTTATTTTAATTTTATTATGTTCATTTTTTATAATGGAAATTAAAAAAATAGACTATCAACATGAAAGAGAAGCATATGAAGTGATTAAAATTGCAGCAAGTAATGCAAATGGGATAAATTTTCTTCAACCTGAAAGTAGATATTTTAAATCTGCAGAATTTGAAATAGGCTGGCCAAATATACCAAAAACAGATCAAAGTAATCCAAACCATATTTCACGAGATATCAAAAGAATATTTGCAGATAATTATGATACATTAGAAGATTTCATATTAGTAGCAAAAAAGAATGGGATAACACACATGATGGTTGATGAAAAAGAAAATAGAGCAAATTTTCTTAAATCAATTTATAAAAATGAAGATGAATTCCCATTTTTAGAAAAAATTTATGATTCAAAAGAAAATGATTTTAGATATCATGTTAAAATATATTTTATAAATTTTGAAAAATATAATGATTTTAAAAATTAATTAGTAAACATTTAGAGCTGATTTTGTAATTATTTTAAATTCTTCAATAAACAAAATTCTGTTTTTCAGCTAATTTACGTGATTCTTCTGTAATAACTCCAGTTACTGTCATAGTTAATTTTGGTTCAATGCCAGAATTACATGTAGTGTGATGCATATTTGGTGGGAGTTGTATAATATCTCCCTGTTTCCATTGATGAAAAACACTATTACCAGCAAGAAAATAGTGACCCCATTTCCAATCTTCTAAAACTAATGAATATCTAACTACGTCAACATCATCCGGTATGTCATATTCTTTTCTAATACCTACTAAAGTATCAATATGCCAAGGTAAAAATTGTCCAGGATATTGTTTTAAGGCTACAACATTACAATGCTTCAATCCAGAAAATTCTTTAAAAGGTTTAAAAATTTCTGGGAATTGTTTATCAGTCATTTGAAAAGATTTTGTATTGTGTTCTGTAAAACCCCATTTTTTAAATTCTTCAATTCTTTGGTTTAAAGCTGAGTGTTCAGGATTTTCTTCAACAATTTGAATTAAGTTAAAATTATTATCATCTTTCATTAGTTCCAATAATGGTTCATAATTTGTTTTTAATCTACCAAGATATTGATAATCTGTTGATTTTACTGAAGGATCAAAATGCCATTCATCCTTATGCTTTTCACGAAAACTTTCAAAATTAGATGTGCTTTGTGAATACGATTCTTTCGACATAAAACTCACTTTTTATATTATAATAAAAATGTGTTTAGGATTTTTAAAATTAAATAAGTAAATTTGACAAACATACACGATTCCAATGGGAACCACGATTAAATTTTGAATATTTTTTATCACCCAACCCAAATGTGACACAATGAGACGGTTCCAATCCAAATGAAGAACAAATTTCTAATTGTTTTTTTCTAAATTTATTTTGGTTATAATCTGGAGAAAATTTATTAATTATTTTTAATCCTATGGCAACACCAGGTTTATTGACCATATCTAATGAATTAAAAAAATCTACAGGATCATCAGAAAATTCTTTCTTACATCTTAAACCAATTCGAAATCGGTCTAATGGAAAATATCCTTTACTTAGACTAAATGTAACAGATTTGATTGAAGAATGATTTAATGAAAATTTTAAATCTCTAACCAGATTATAATAAGCAAAATCCAACATAACAGGAACATCCAATTTATCACATTGTTCAAGAACATCAATTGTTTTAGGATGTAAGTATCCATTATCAGAAAATGGTACAGAAATTATTACTGCATCATTTTTTTGAATTTTTCCTTTATCTAAAAAAGAAAATTTATAATTATTTCTCCAACTTAAAACATGATAAAAAAAGTCACCCTTAAAACATCTAAATCGGCGTGTAGGATATTCAGCAGTGAAAAAATCAAAAGATTGAGAAGTACCATGAACATAAGATAATTTATTGAATTTTGATAAGCCTGTAATTTTATTTAGTTTTGAGGTTTGTATCCATTTGAAATATTGATTTAAGAATTTATCTTTAATTTTTAAATCTAAAGTAGATTTAAAGAAAAAATTATTTGAATCAGTTTTTTTTATAAACGATAAAACTTCTGGATTTTTTATTGGTAATGCATTTTTTAATAAACCAGGATGAGTTGCATTATAAGAAAAATTTTTCATTTTTATCCTTTCCAAGAAAGTTCTTTTAACAGTCTCAAACTCAATTGAATTCCAGTTGGAATTCGATGCATTTTTCGTTCTCCGCCAATTCTAGCAGGTTCATTTGCAGCTAATGAAAAAATTTTTTGTTTTTTTATCATTCCTCGAATGCTTATTTGGTAAACATTACTTAAACCAAGTTCATCCATTTTTATCTCATCCCATGCTTTTCTAGTAATAGCACGACTAGAGGATAAGGTATCCGGTAAATTTCCACCGAAAAAAAGATTTGCAAAGAATGTAAACATTCTATTTCCAAACCCATCAATTAATCCAGCATCATCATTTTTAGAAGTCTTACTAAATCTTGAATTAATTACTTGATCATATCCTTCTTTAATTTTAGATAACATTTTTGGAATTTCTTCAGGTTCATTGTTTCCATCTGCTCCAAACATTAGAAGATAATCAGCATTTGACGAATTAAAAGCATCTAAAATTGCTGCGCCATGAGATCCTTTAGTTGTTTGCATCAATACTTTGATGTTTTGTTTTTTTGCTTCTTCAATTGTTCCATCAGTTGAACCACCATCTACAAGAAGAATTTCATCAACCCAATCATGATTAATTTTTGAAATAACTTGTTTCATTCCATCAATTTCATTTAAAGTAGGAATTACAAGTAATGATTTCATTATTTTACTTTGATTTTGAATTATAGTATGATGCAGTTATCTCTAAACCTTCATCCAATGAATATTTTGGTTTCCATTTTAACAATTTTTTTGCTTTAGAATTATCAACTTCAATTTTTGGGATTTCTAGAGCACGTTTTGGAAAACTATTCCATTTTATTTTTCCCTTATAACCAGTAATTTTTCTAATTTTTTCAGCTAATTGTTTAATGGTTAAAGAATGACCAGTTCCAATGTTAATAGATTCACCTAGAAGTTTCTTATTATTACTTTCAGCAGCCAAAACATACGCAGAAAGTAGATCTGGTTCAAAAACAAAATCACGATACGGAGTAGGATCACCTAATTTTATAGGAGACTTTCCATTATACATTTGATGAATTATACTTTCAATAACAAATTGATGATTGTATTTTCGACCATATGAATTGGCATTTCTAAAAACAATTGAAGGGAATTTGTATGCTTTGTAAAGATATTTCAAATGTTTTTCTGTTGCAATTTTTGCAACAGCGTATGGACTTGCAGCATGTAATTCGGCAGTTTCCTTAGTTGGAAATTTTTTTTGTATTCCATATTCTTCTACAGAACCTGAAAATATGAAACGCTTGAGATTAGGAACTGCACGTCGTGCTGCTTCAGCAACATTAACTGCACCAAGAAAATTTACATTGAAAACTTCAGTTGTATGTGTAAAGCTATATGCAACAGATGTTTGAGCAGCTAAATGAATAATTACGTCAGGTTTAAAATTACTTAATGTATCATACAAATTTAGATAATCGGTTAAATCACCATAATAATATGAGATTCCACTTACCGTTTCACCTCTAATCATTGATTCAGTATTAGATGCAATTGGACGATCAGAAGTTGCAACATTTCTTGCTAGTGTGCCAACTTTGTGACCTTTTTCAAGTAATTTCATGCCTAGTTGATGACCAAGAAATCCAGTCATTCCAGTTACAAAAATTCTCATGTTTAACAGTTTTTGACCAAGTATTCAGTAAATAAATTAATCTAATCTTTGATACTAATTGTAGTTTCAAACTCATCTAGATTAAAAATCCAGTTTGAAGATTCATCTATAGTTCTCAGATCAAATTTAAATTCATAATTTCCAGAAGAAAGAAAAATTGGACCGTCGATAATTAACGGATCATCTTTCATAATGTATGCATTATGATCATATTGTTTATCTCCTAAAATTTTTATTGATTCAGAATCAATAGAGTTGATTTTTATTGTTAAAAATTCATTTTCTACATAGAAATATTCTCTAAGTAAATTTTCATCATTTTTGAATATTGATAAAAAGTAAGTTACATTTTTTAATTCTATTTCATTTGTGTTGTCATATGTAAATATTTTTATAGTTTTACTATCAGATTCAAGAAATTCATATGGCGAAAGTTGGATAAAAATACTAATTTCTCTACCCTCATAAAGCATGGAATTAGTTTCTATTAATGAAATTTCTTGAGGAAGAGTTTCTATAGAAATTTCATTATAAGATTTGAATGAAAATAAATCTGAAATCATAATAGGGGTTTTATAATTAGAAATAATATTACGAAATACATCCATATTGTTTGATAAATTATTAATTTCTAAATTAACTGTTGTAGTTGAAAAACTTTTTTCAGAGTTAAGTTTTTCTGAAATTATATCAAAGATATTTTTATAAAATAAACCAGCTATGATTTTATTTCCAGTATCAGAAACATGACCTTGATCCCAATAGATTGTTTTAAGTTCTTTATCAAAAGCATTTCTTAAATTAATAGTAGCAGAACAATCTATAAGTTGGGACAGATTTTCTTGGTATTTATCATAAATAGGTAATAAATTAATTAATAATTTATCGTTATAATCTAAACCAGTTTTAGAAAATTCATTTTCTTGTTTTGTCAAAGATTTATTCCCAAAACCAGCTAATGGTTGTAACGAAATCACGGTATCAAAATCGTATTTTTTTCCAAGTTCACAAATATTATCCCAATTTTTTAATAGTTTGGTAGGCGTATGGTTAGAGCGTAAATCATTCCATCCATCATAAATTATTACTAAGTCAGGGGAAAATTGTAATAATTTATTCTCTATTAATTTTAATTCGGTGTTAGAGTCTGCTCCCTGAATACCTGCATTAATAACTTCAATTTTATTATCTAATTGACTTTCATCAAAAAAACTTTGTAGGTATCCAGGTATGGTTGTATTATCAGATGTTGCACCAGTACCAAACATTGTAGAACCACCAAGCATTATAATTCTAAAATCATTTTTCTCTTTTATTGTAGAAAATTCAGATCCACGAAATCCTTCACTGTTAATATTTATCGTATTCGAACTTTGATTTGGTATAATTTCATTACCAGATGTACGTATTTGATACAAATCCATACAGAGCTGATTTTTTTGCTCTTGACTCATATCACGAAATATTTCACTTTCTTCAAATTCACAATTAATCTGAGACACCCACCAAATATTTGCAGCAAGCTCAATGATTAATAAAATAATAACTATACCAATTATTCCCATTACAGACTGTTTTTTATAAGATACTTGAACAGACATTTTTACTCAGATTTTTGATGTTCATTTTGGTTTTTAGATATTATGAAATTACCAAGAACAGTGTAATCCATGTCTGTTTTGACAATCATATTAAAAGCATGTTCAGGAGTATTTACAATAGGTTCGCCCATAACATTCATGGATGTATTAATTATTAATGGAACGCCAGTGATTTTATAAAATTCATTAATCAAATCATAGTATAATGGGTTTACATCTCTTGAAACTGATTGTAATCTACCCGTTCCATCAACGTGAGTGACAGCAGGTATTATTTCTGGTTTTTTTATTTTTGCGACAAGTAACATGTATGGACTGTTTATGTCAAGTTCAAAATATTCTGGAACAAATTCTTCTAAAATACTAGGTGCAAATGGACGAAACGATTCTCTATGTTTGATTTTTCTATTGAGTATATCTTTCATTTCACTTTTGCGTGGATCAGCTAAAATACTTCTATTACCAAGTGCACGTGGTCCCCATTCCATTTTTCCCTGATACCAACCAACAATATTACCTTCAGAAATTAAATTAGCTGTTTTTTTTATTAATTCATCACGTTCTAGATAATCATAACTAATGTTTTTCTGATCTAAGAATAATTTAATATCATTGTTTGAATACTCAGGTCCAACATAGATATTATTTTTCACTCTTTCAGATTGTAATTGTTCAATTTTTTTATTTTGATGGAAACAATGGTACAAGTATTGTGCACATCCAACAGCACTTCCTGCATCACCTGGAGATGGAGGAATATGTAAATTTTCAAATGAACTTTCCTTTAAGATTCTATAATTTGCTACTCCGTTAAGTGCTACACCACCACCAAAACAAAGATTTTTCATATTGGTTTTTTTATAAATGTGGTTTATCATTTTTAATAAAATTTCTTCTAGAACTAATTGAGCACTGGCACCTATATCATAATGAATTTGTTCTACAGGAGAATCATGACTTCTGGGAGAAATCCCAAATAATTCAGAAAAATTTTGATTGGTCATAACTTTATCATATGTAAAAGCAAAATATTTCATATTAAGATGAATGCTACCATCATTTTTTACATCTATCAATTCATCTAAAATTTTGTCATAATACTTAGGTTTTCCATATGAAGACAGTCCCATCAATTTGTATTCACCTTCATTTACTCGGAATCCAAGAAAATATGTAAAAGCAGAATAAAATAAGCCAAGCGAATGAGGCCATCTTATATCGTTTGTTAATTCAATAGTAGAATTTTGTGCAGTTCCAAATGTTGTTGTTGACCATTCTCCTACGCCATCAACAGTAAGAACAGCAGCTTCATCGAATGGAGATGTAAAATATGCATGTGCCGCATGAGAAATATGATGTTCAGGAAATATTATTTTTCCATGAAAATTTTTTAAGTTATTATGAATTTCATTTTTTATCCAAAGTCGTTTGTGAAGCCATTTTGGAATTACATCTAAGAAACTATAGAGTCCTCTAGGTGCAACCCCAAGATAATTATCCAATAATCTTTCAAATTTTAAAATAGGTTTATCATAAAATGCAACAGAGTCAATCTGTTCAGGTTTAATTCCAGCTTCTTTTAAGCACCATTGAATTGCATTTTTAGGAAAATCATCATCAAATTTTTTTCTTGAAAAACGTTCTTCTTCAACTGCCGCAATTACTTTGCCATCTTTCAATAAGGCAGCTGCCGAATCATGGTAGTAACATGAAATTCCAAGGTTATACATTAGTATTCCTTGAAAATAGTGGACTGTTTAATTTTATCTGTGTCTAACCAATAAGTTGAAGATTGTTTTTTCAAGCGTAGTGGATCAATTTTTAGGAGTTTGAAAACTATTCCATAAATAGATATTACAAAAATAAACATTAGTCCCAAAAAAATTTTTGTGTTAATTTTTGCAAAAATATCAAGTCCTGATGAAAGTTTTATTGCAAAAATTTGTGTGATCCCAACAACAATTACAAGAAAGATACCCAATAATTCAATAGAAAATAATCCTAATGATGAGGATATTATAAAAAACCAAAAGGTGAATCCAGCGGTTACAGCTAATGCCTTAATTCTAGGTGAAGAAAAATCCATTCTAAATCGGATAAATGAACGCTACTAATCCAGATTGAGCTAAAGCGGTAACACCAATCAATGCAATTAACAAGAATACAATTGGAAACATGTAGAATTTCCTTTTATGAAAATATAATTCGAATATTTGTCTAATTACTCCTAATCTTGACATATTTTTTGTTCAAATTCTAGGAATTTAATCATGTCTATTATGGCATAGTTGTATTTGTGAGATCAGCACCGGTCAATATTGCACCAGTTAGATCAGCACCGGTCAATATTGCACCAGTAAGATCAGCATGAACGAATATGGTTCCACTCAAATCTTTTCCTGAAAGATCAGCACCGGTCAATATGGTTCCACTCAAATCTTTTCCTGAAAGATCAATTTTAGATAAATCAACACCTGTTAAATTAGCACCCTTGAATATTGCACCATCAAGTGTTGTATTTTTAAAACTTGAATAACTTAAATCAGTTTTATAAAAAACTGCATTAGATAGATTAAGATTGTCAAAAGTTTTTCTTGAAAGATCAGAACTATGTGCAAAAACTACAGTATGTAAATTTTTAGAAGTTTCAAAATAATTTTTAATTTTTATATTTTCATTATTAGGAGATACAATAGATAAAATATGTGAAAAAATATTCTCAGAAATCAATTTATTTCCAAATGAATCAGTATGACCAGCATCATAATAAATTGGAGACTGAACATAATCAAAGATATGTGTGAAATCTAGAACTTGAGTACAAGCATTATTTAGATTATTCAAATTTTTTCCAATAATTGGAAGATGTTCTAATACTCTTGGTTCAAAATAGAAATTTTCAGGTCGTGTGTCAACAAAAACCATTGATTCTTGAGTTGTAAGTATTCGATTTCCACTACCTGTAACTGGTTGCAATATGACAACGGTATCAAAATTTTTTTCAATACCTAATTCACAAATCTTATTCCAATTACGTAATGTGTCAAATGGATAAATTACTGGTTTTCCGTTTGCTTGCATACTATCATTCCATCCACTATACATAATGATCATATCAGGTTGAAAATCAATTAGATATGTTTCAATTATTTTTGTTTCATCACGTGTATCAGAGCCATTTTTTCCAGCATTAATTACTTCAATATTAAATTCTAGATCAAGCTCTCGAAATTTATTTTCTAAATGAGCAGGCCAAGTTTGATGATTCTCCACATCTACACCAAAAGTAGTTGAGCCTCCAACTGCAAAAATTCTATAAGTTTTTACAGGTTTTTTTTCATAGATATCTAAATTAGATTCAGTATTCCATATTTCTGAAGGAATGTTTGTACGAAATCCATGTTTATCATAATCTGCAGGGGTATCAACATCTTCAGGAATGTTTTCCCATAATCCTCCAGAATATAATAAAATTTTTTCATTGATGTATGATGAATCAAAATTTGATATGTCAGAATTAGTAAAAATTCGTGCATGCCACCATCCAGCATTATGAATAATCCAATCAGGTAAATCAGATTTTTGAATTATAGAATTTTGTGGAATAACAATAATTTTTTCATTAATTAAATATTTAATTGATAATACAAATTCATCATCAGAAAGTTGATCGTTCATCCACCAAGTTGCATTAATTTTTATCCATTCAGGTATTTCATAATCAGTTTCACCATAAGCAGCAGTATTTGAAAAAATTATGGTGGAACTAATAATTATTAATAAAAGAATGAAAATTCGACTATAAAATGATGTTATGAAGATGTTCATGATATTAGAAAGTTATTTTTGTACCTTCGCCAAGAAGTAATTTTTTATTTTTTGAGTTTTCATTTTTAGAAAATATTTCAGAATTATTTGATATTATGCTATCTTTTATAGAAATATTTGAATCAATTGTACAATTATCCATTATAATTGAATCTTCTATAGAGCAATTAGATATTAGGGAATTATTTCCAATACTGACATTTTTTCCAATTATGGAATTATTTTTGATAATGCAATTATCCCCAATTATTGCAGGCCCAATAATTTTAGAATCATTAGTCATAGTAACATTCATTCCAAGTGTTACATTATTTGGAATTTCGGTAGTAGAATCTGATTGAATGCAAGAGTGTTTCATATTTTTTAAAATAATTTCATTTGCT
>Ga0208764_10003146_pt1 | contig 10144 bp, 7 predicted proteins | sample ETNtaG_18_FD_185762 | JGI IMG/M metagenome (GOLD analysis project Ga0208764, IMG submission 185762) | Marine microbial and viral communities from oxygen minimum zone, Eastern Pacific Ocean - ETNP201302SV91 (SPAdes) (version 2) | ecosystem: Environmental > Aquatic > Marine > Oceanic ...
GAGTTGGTTATTCTGATGCAGCATTTTACAAATGTCCTGATTGTGAACCTCCAACAAATTATTCTACATCTCCTAAATGTCCAAACTGTAAACAAGAGGGAGAACTAAGTAGAGTAGTTAGTTTTGTTGATAGTCCTGGGCATGAAAGCTTGATGGCAAACATGTTGTCAGGCTCTGCATTAATGGATGGAGCTATTTTGTTAGTTGCAGCAAATGAAAAAGTTCCACAAATGCAAAGTAAAGAGCATCTCTTAGCACTTCAAACATTAGGAATTAAACAAATTGTTGTAGTTCAAAATAAAGTTGATCTAATTACATACAAAGAAGCAATGGGGAATTATTCTGATATATCAAAATTCATCAAAGGAACAAATGCAGCAAAATCTCCTGTAATTCCTGTATCTGCACAAGCAAATCTAAACTTGGATGCACTAATTTATTCAATTGAAACTGAAATCAAAACACCAGAACACGATGTCAAAAAATCTCCTGTAATGCATGTACTACGTTCATTTGATATTAACAAACCTGGTTCAAAAATTGCAAATATCAAAGGTGGAGTAATTGGAGGAAGTTTAATTGAAGGTCAGTTCAACATTGGTGATGAAATTGAGATTAAACCTGGATTATTAAATGAAAAGAGAAAAAACTATGAACCATTAATTACTGAAATTGTTTCTTTGGGAACTGGCGCTGGAACTGTTGACAATGTAAAACCTGGAGGATTAGTTGCAATTGGAACTAAACTTGATCCAAATTTAACACGTGGTGATTCATTTATTGGTTCTGTAATTGGAAAACCGGATTCTTTACCAGAAAATTCTGATACTGCAAAACTAAAAGTTAGTTTGTTTGATTCTGCAGTTGGGTCTACAGGTAATGAAAAAATTGCTCCAATAAACATGGGTGAAATGCTAAGACTAAACATTGGTACTGCTCCAATTCCTGGAAAGGTTACTAAAGTTAAAGGAAATGATATTGAAGTAGCATTAAGACGTCCTGCATGTTTGTTTGAAAAAAGTAATGTTGCAATTAGTAGAAGAATCGCTGATAGATGGAGATTAATCGGTGCTGGAATAATTGGTTAAGGTAATCTCTGATACTAGTTTTTTAATTCATTTAGCCACTCATAGAATAAAAAATATTGATTCTATAGAGACTGAAATTGGTACTCTATCCTTTATTGTTCCTAAAATTGTTAAAAAAGAGCTAGAACATCTTGCTCGAGATCCAGATAAGAAAATTATTTCAGAACAAACTCTAGATTTTATTAAAAATTTTAAAACAAATGATATTGATGGTAGTAATGCTGATGCAGCAATTCTTGATTTTATCAACGAAAATAGAAGTATTGTAGCTACAATGGATAAAGAATTGAAAAATAAAATAAAACAAGCGGGAAGCTCAATTCTATCTATCCATAATGATAAGATCGTTCTGGAAAACTAGAAAACTTTATTTTAAAAATAATTATTTAATGAAACATGTCTGAATTTTCTGTAACATGCTCTGATTTCAATGAAGGAGAAGAAATTCCTAAAAAATTTGGCTACAAACATGAAAATGAAGAACCAAATATTTCTTTTAATCATCCTCCTCCAAACACCACGACACTTGCATTAATCATGGATGATCCAGATGCAATGGGTGCAGTAGGAAAAGTTTGGGTTCATTGGTTACAATATCATAATCTAAATGATGTTTCTCCAATTGAAGGTAAAACTGATTTTGGTGAAGTAAAATATGGTGGCCCTGCACCTCCTGATGGAAGACATACTTACGTTTTCAAAGCATACGCACTAGATGATGTACTAAATCTAGATGAAGGTTATTCCAAACAAGAATTAGAGGATGCAATGAAAGATCATATTATAGCTGAAGCCAAATTAACTGGTACTTTTGCACCATAATACAATAAACTGTAAATAACTATGAAATTGGATTGAATTATGATATCTAATCAAAAATTATTTTCAGTAGGTAATTTTGATTTTAGATTACAACATTTACTTGTAATTGCGGTATTAGCATTATCTGTATCAATTTCAGTAACAATCCGTTCTTCTCCTGCATCATATGGTTTTGAATTATTTGAATTTGATCCATTTTTTAATTATAGAGCAACTGACTATATTTTAGAAAATGGTACTGATTCATATTTTAATTGGGTTGATGAAAAAAGCTGGCATCCATTTGGAAGAAATATATCAGAAACATCTCAAGTTACACTTCATCTAACTACTGCATCACTTTATACAGTTTTTAATTTTGGTTTATCTGTTTATGACTTCACAATACTTATGCCAATAATTTTTGGTTCTTTAACTGGAATTGTAATGTTTGCATTTGTTCGTGTCATTGGTGGTACTACTGCTGGGTTATTTGCAGCATTAATTTTTTCAGTGTCTGTTCCAATTTTTACTAGAGGGTTACTTGGTTGGTTTAAATCTGAACCTTTATCACTTTTCTTTGCATTTATAGCAATGTATCTTTTTGTTTCAGGATTTAAATTCAATAAAGGTAAAATCTCTCTAATAAAATTAATCACAGCAGGATTCTTTTTGTCACTTGGTTTATCGGCATGGGGAGGAATTTTATTTTTTGTCATACCAATTACATTATTTTACTTTGCATTACCATTCCTCAAAAATAAAGATAATTTCATAATGTGGGCAGCTCCTGTATTTACAGTATCAGTTATACTGTCTGGTCTGTTGTTTGAAAGAACATCTATCTTCATAATTAATTATGCTGGTATAGCAATTCTTCTTCCTACAATGTTTATTATAGTATCTGGAATTATTATGAAATTTAGTAATGAACGTACAAAGATTCGTAATTGTTTAATTGTTTTAGCTGCATTTGCCGCATCATCCATAGGAATTGTAAATTCAGGTCTGGTTGGTTTACCTTCATTTAGATATCTTAATGCCATTAATCCTTTCTTAACTGGAGAAACTGAATTAACTGATTCTGTTGCAGAACATATGACTACTACGCTAACCCTCTCATATGCATTTCTTTCAGTATTTATTATCTTTGCAGCAATTGGCATTTGGTTCCTTTTTTCCAGAAAAACAATTAATCTAAAAACAGATATGAGAGTTTTTGCGATAATTATCAGTATTATTGCAATTTACGTCAGTTCTGCATTTGTTAGACTCGAATTATTTGCATCAGTTGGCGTCATAATTTTAGGTTCTATAGGATTAGCAATTTTGACACAAAAAATATTCGAGCAGAAAACACAAAACATTACAAAATTTATTTTTCCAGCAATCATTATACTTTTGTTCATAATTCCTATAACATTACCTGAAGGCAATAACTGGTTAGGATGGGCAAATTTTCCACCATCTATACTGAATGGTGGTTTATCATATACAACATATTCTGGTAACGATTGGAAAGATGCAACACTATGGCTCAAACAAAACACACCTGAGGATGCAGTAATTGCATCTTGGTGGGATTATGGATATTGGATTACCACTCTAAGTGATCGTACAACTCTAGTTGATAATGCAACATTGATTGATTGGCAAATAGAAAAAATGGCTTACGTGTTAATCACAAATCCACATAATTCTTGGCATATGCTTAATTCAAGTTATTCAACTGACATCTCTCAGTATATTGGAAAGGAAAAAATACTTGCATTTCGTGGTGAAACAGAATCTCACTTCAAACAAAAACATACAACAAAAATGTTCTTTGCCGAAACTAATCCTGCCTTAGACGAATATGAAAAATTATCTGTTGAGCAAAGAAAGTTAATAGATGATCACATTGACCAAAATGGATTTACTCCATGCGAACAAGTTTTCAAAAAAGAAGCTCAAGAGCGAAACTTGACTGAAGAGAGTTGTAATCCAATCACTAAAGGAATGGATGCAGATTATTTGTTAATCTTTTTAGCTGGTGAGCGATTTTATACTCAAAATTCCAATATTCCATTAGTTACTCTTGAAGGTGGTGGTGATGAAAGTAAAAAAGCATGGTTTGCAAAAATTTCAAAGCATCGAACTGATAAATACATTGAAAATGATAATATTACACCAACAAAATATTTCATGGAAAGTTCAACATTAGGAGTATTAACACCATACTCAATTTTCAAATATGTTGAACCTAATACTGGCAGAACCTTTGATGAATATCAAAATGGTTTCATTCCAGTTTATGTTAGTGAATTAAAACTTAAAGATCCTGAAAATGATCCGTACTATCTTGTATATGCTTCACCTAGTTATTATGATCAAAATCCAGGTGTTTTCGCTACAATTTTAATTTACAAAGTTAATCCTGATTATAATCCTCAATACTAATGAAATTTTGTCTTAAATGTAATGACAGAATGAATGGTGAATTCTGTACAACTTGTGATAAAAATAAACTCCCTAAAAGAATAAAATTTTCAGATTATTCTAATCAAAAACTAAATAATTGTGACAAAGGATGTGGAAGAAAAATTTACTTTGATGAGGATTTCAAAACAGAAGATGGAAAATTCATCCCAATTGACAGAAATTCAGGAAGACCTCATAACTGTCAAAAAATTAAATACAAAAAGAAAATCTAGAAACGCTTATCTAAAATTACGATAATTAATCATAATGGGATTAACAGAGGCAGATGCAAAAGCTCTAATGAACGAGGGAGTCCTTTCAGCAGATTATGATGAACATGAAGAGGCTATAGAATTTTACAATAAGGCCCTAAAAATTATCGAAACCGGAGAAATCTATCTCAACAAAGGAATTTCTTTAGTGGAATTAAAAAAATATGATGATGCTATCACATGTTATGATAAAGCAGCAACACTTGATACAAATGATTCTCTTATTTGGTATAATCGTGGTGTTGCATTAACACAATTAGAAAAATATGATGATGCAATACTTAGTTATGAAAAAGCGATTAAAATTTCACCAGGTTATGGAGATGCATGGTACAATAAAGCTGAATTGTTGAAGCACACAGGATTAGAAGATGAAGCAAGTATTTGTTTTGATAAAGTAAAAGAATTAGAACATGAATAAGAATTTTGTAGATTATGGTATGACCTTAGTATGAATGTTTAGAATTCTTTTATCATTTTAAATAATTCAGGAGTTTTTATTAGAATAATATTTTCAGGATAACAATTCAACATAATTCCATTACCTACTTTCTCAAATTTTATCTCAATTGTATCATTACAGTCAACATATTTTTGATGCTCACTATCATATTTCCACTTGAAATCATTTGGAAAGTTTTTCTCTCCTGGAAACTTTAGTGGATTTAACACAATCATTTCATTTTTAGAAAAATCAACTTTAATCTCTTCAACTAATGAATCAGGGAAAAAATAAACTACTTTTGGATGTGATGTAATTGCATCAAACATTGTTTTTGTCACATATTTACTATGTAGCATAATGACTTTATCATAATTAGATAATACTTGAGGATTTTTTTCAATCTCAAGATCAGAAATAAATTCATAACCAAGTAGATGAAGTGTTTGTGCACCAAGATTACTACTATAATGCATAATAGTTGGACTAAAATCATAATCTGAAAGATTCATTGCACGTTGATGAAATGCAAAATAATTTAGAGGATCTGGTTTAGTAGGATCAAATACATGTTGTTTAACTATTGCACCTTCATAGTATTGAAATCTTTTTTCTGAATCACTTAACATATTTACAGTAAAACATTCTGTTGTTGTTTCTAAATAATAATCCCAAATACATGGTTTACTGTATGCATATAATGATGTCTCAGGAAAAACAACGATTGTATTTTGTTTATCATTTATCACACCAATATCATCATACAATGGATTATTTTCAATTTTTACCAATTTATCAAACCAATGAAATTTTGTTAAATCAATACTTGGAAAATTCCATACGGCTGCAGTTAAGAATATGTCTTCCCGAAAACAATCTTCTCCTGTACAATTGAAAGATTTTTCATTAATTATTTTACCATGTTGTTCTCTTGTCATAATTGGTTTATACAATTCATTTTCATCATTAGACAGATCTTCATCATATACAGTTTTAGTCATATAGAAAGTGGTGTTGGAAAAATCAATACTAGCCAAATCAATATTTTCAAAATTTGAATCTAAAATCTTTGCATTTGAAATATTGGAATTTGCTAGATTTACATTTTCAAAATTAATGTGAAATAGGAATGAATTTGCTAAATTCACACCTTCAAAATTACCATTTTTCAAATTAGAATTGATTATATTAGAATCGTTCAAATCAGCATTTTCAAAATTACCATTTTTCAAATTTACACCTGCAAAATTGGCATTTCCCAGTTTTGCATTTTCAAAATTTGAATTTTCTAAATTAGTTCTGTAAAATGAAGTTTCTGATAGATCTTTCCCAGAAAAATTTCTATTTTCAAGATTTAGATCTTGAAACTTCATTTTAGTTAATGAATAATCTGATTTTAGTAAAATATCTACCGCGTTTTCTAATTCAATATTACTTATTGAGTATTTCTCAGTAGAAATTCCATAATAATTCTCTATTTTTGGTTTTAAAATCTCAAAAAATTTATCGGCTAAAATTTTTGAACCTTTATGTCCGAAATGATATTTATCAATAAAAACACCTTCTTGAATTTTATCAAATGCTGTAGAAAGATCCACAGTCATATCACAATGTTTCTTTAATTCATTTAATTTTTTAATATATGATTTGTATTTCTCAGTTTCTACATTCATTTCATTTTGGACATATGTTCTTAATTCATCTGAAGATAAAATTTTATTTCCAGTCCCAACAAATGCCTGAGTTGTAATGATAGTTTCAAAATTTTCAGTTTTCCCAAGATTACAAACTTCTGTCCATCGATCATGCCAATCCTGTAGAGGATTTAATGAATTTTCTACACTTGTCATGTCTTGAATTGAATTATGAACTACTAGTAAATCTGGAGAAAGATTAACAATTTTGTCTTTTACAAGATTATTTAATACAAGTGAATTCCCACCAGATGGAATTCCCGCATTTATTACCTCTATATTCAGTGCAGGATAAAATTTTTCAAAATTTTCTTTCAGAAGATAAGGAATTGTTTCTTTGTCATTAGTGCTTGAACCATATGTTGTTGATTCACCTACCATGAATATTCTATATGTGCCAACCGGTTTATTTTCATTAAAAGTATCACCTCGAAATCCATGTTCATTATGAATAATTTTTATTCCTGTTTTGGGATATGGGGTAATAGATGAATATTTTTCATCAAAAAAATCACTACATAATTCATTTTTTACACTCTGGTTAATATCCAAATCATTTTGAAGAGTTGAACAAAATTCTATATTTTTCTCTAAAGTAGATGATTTTTCAACATGAATTATTCCTCCATTTACTAAAAATTCTATTGCGTTTACAAATTCAGTTTCAGAAATTGCATCTGTTGCCCACCATCCAGCAGTATTTTTCACCCATTCGGGAACAGTTTGACCACTTGCAAAAGGAAAAATCAGAAAAACCACTACTAAAACTGTTATTGCTAAAAACCCTCCTTTCATATCTCATTAAAAAATATGAATCATAAAACTTCTATGCAAATTAACTGATTATACTAAATTGTTATCTATCAAATAACTAATTACAAATTTCATGATTAATACAATTTAACGTTGCATAATCTAAATTTGCACCTGAAAGATTAGCACCTGAAAGATTAGCATTTGTAAGATCTACACCATAGAGATTCGTATTTGATAAATTTGCACCTGAAAGATTAGCGTCATTAAATAACACAAATGAAAGATTACTATTAGAAAAATTGGAATTTTCCAAATTTGCAGAACGGAAATCAGTAAAATAGATGTAAGTAACTACTAAATCATTACCGTTAGGCACTGTCTCCATTATTTCTTTATTGATCAAACCATCTCCAAATATTGTTGACGAAAGCTCTATCAAATTATCTGTAGATTGTTCAAAATCCGAAATTGTGATTTTATGTAATGTTTCATCAAAAAATTTAATATCACTAAAATTTGAATTTCTTAAATCTGCTTCATTAAACCATGAACCAAACAATTGTTTTTGTTTAATCTTCGAAAAATCAGTATCAATTAATTTTGTTTTTTGCAAATTAGTCTCTTGAAATCCTGCTTCATTAATATCTACTGAAGATAAATTTGAGTGTGCTAATTGTGAAAATGTAAAATCTACTTCTTTTAGATTCTTTTCTTTAATCTTTGTAAAATCTATATTGATAAGAGATGATTTAGAAAAATTTGAACCAAATAAACTACTTTCGACGAAAGTTGAGCTATCTAATGAACTATTAGATAGATCTGTATTTGATAAATTTTGATAGTTTAATTTTATTTGGTTAAGATCCCTCTCCTTAAAATCAAAATCACCTAATTTAGTATTAGAAAGATTTGCACCAACAAGAATTGTATCTGTTAGATCAGATTCAGAAAGATCTACTCCTGAAAGATTAGCATGAGAAAGATCCCTCTCCTTAAAATCAAAATCACCTAATTTAGTATTAGAAAGATTTGCACCAACAAGAATTGTATCTGTTAGATCAGATTCAGAAAGATCTACTCCTGAAAGATTAGCATGAGAAAGATTAGCATGAGAAAGATTTGCACCAACAAGAATTGTATCTTTAAGATTTGATGAAAACAATCTTGATTCAGAAAGATCTACTCCTGAAAGATCCGCTCCAGAAAAATCTGATTTGTCAAAAATTGAATTTTTTATATTCATATTTTTAAAATTTTCCCCTGTAAAATCTGCTTTAACTCCAAAAACACCCTCGAATTTTTCTTCAGATGCATATTCAAAATAATGAATATTCTCTAGTATTTTTGATTGTTCAGTGTTTTTCTTTGTTAGAACTTCTTCTAGTATGTTCAAAACATTCTTGGCAATAATTTTATTTCCAAACTCAGATGTGTGACCTGAATCAATAAAAATTGGCATAAATACATAATCAAAAATATTTTGAAGATCTTTTGTTTTTGTACAATATTCATTTAACATGTTAATTTTATTTGAATACTCTTGAAAAATTTCTAAACTTTTAATATTTTCAATACTAAATTTACTAATCTCTTGTTCTGTTAAGACCCTATTTCCACTTCCAAGTATTGGTTCAATCAAAATTACTGTTTCAAATCCTCTTTCGTTACCTAATTTACAAACAGTTTCCCAATTATCAATTGTTTTTTCAGTTGAAAGATGTAATGAATCATTCCATCCATCATACATAATTATCATATCCGGTTCAAGAAAAATTATATCATGTAATATCAATTGCATCTCTTTTTCTGTATTTGATGCCATCATTCCAGCATTAATTATTTCAATTTTATCCTTGTAATTGATCTTTTTTACCATTTCTTGTAAAAATGCGGGCCAAGTTTCATTGTCATTAACTAAACTTGCACCATGAGTAGTAGAGCCGCCAACTGCAAAAATTCTATAGGTGTTATCATCTTTTCCATTTTCAAATTCTTGTCCTCTAAATCCATGTGAATTTAGAGTAATTGTACAATTTTCACAAGGATTAAGTTTTTTTGATAAATAATCTGAATTAAAACTATCAAAGTTTGAATTAGTAATAATTCTAGTTGCCATCCATGATGAATTGTTAATTAACCAATCTGGAATTTCTGATTCACTAGAAACATAATCTGGAAAAATTATGAGATTTTTTTCAATTAAATATTTTAATGCAATTTCAAACTCATCATCTGAAATTTTTTCATCAAAAAGCCAAAATGCTAATGTTTGAATCCATGATGTCACAAATATCTTCTCTTCTCCAAATGTTACTATTGGGAAAATCATTAGTAGCGTAATCACCCCAATTAATATAATCTTCATAATCAAATTTAGAAAATTTAATATATATTTTTGAAGTTCAAATTTGAACCTACTACGTTAATTTACTGAATAAACGATAATGTATGATTGTGACCTGTCCGTGCTCAGAATTTGTTAAAAAACAATAATTATCATCAAGACCATTTTTTCAAATTACTATCAAAAATCGTATCTTTGTTTACCTTGCGTAAATTCATCTTTATCTTGTTTTTTTGTATACATGCAGCACAAATCCAGTGTGGTTTTATGCAATGATTACAATGAAA
>Ga0208764_10003150_pt1 | contig 10123 bp, 3 predicted proteins | sample ETNtaG_18_FD_185762 | JGI IMG/M metagenome (GOLD analysis project Ga0208764, IMG submission 185762) | Marine microbial and viral communities from oxygen minimum zone, Eastern Pacific Ocean - ETNP201302SV91 (SPAdes) (version 2) | ecosystem: Environmental > Aquatic > Marine > Oceanic ...
TCTCAGATCCAGTTTACGGAGGAAATGGTAAAATATATGATAAACCTTATCCGGCTCCTGTTGTTGCACCTCCAGTAGCACTTCCTCCAGCTGTTGTGCCTCCTCCAGCTGTTGTGCCTCCTCCAGTAGGGTCATAATAATTTATTCTTGAAGAAATGTATTCGGTCTCCATAGTCCACTGAGGATTGGGTGGATCGCTGGAGGGGCGATTTCTGTTAAGGGGAATCATGAAAAAGGGTGGAATCATTTTATTGGGGTGGCTTGCTTTAGTCATATCTAATTCATTCGTTAATGCCCAGGCGCTCTCGCCATTACCTGAGCCTACAGCCGATGCGATTGCTCGTGCAATAGAGGCTGAACGTAAGAGGCGAGAATCAGAATTGCAGAACCCTATAACGCAAATTGGGATCCAGCGTGCCCAGCAGATTCAAATCGCGTTGCAAGAGGTAAATCTGAAATCTCAGGAAACGCGAATTTTAATCGAAAACAACATTGAGCGTGCTCAAAAAGCGGTGACTCCACAACTTGCCGCTACCTTTTATGAGGATATTATTAGACTTGATTACGCTTTTAGAAGTTATACCAACCTTAAACTTGAGGGTTTACTCGATGATCCGGATAACGCAGTTCGAATACAGGCCTTTGCATTGCTAGATGATATTTTGGGGCCAGCCCGGGAGGCGTACGTAAAAAATCGTATTGCGTTGGCTGAAGCTGCACAGCAGCGCCACGAATATGATGAAGCACGGCAAATTGTGGATATGGCGATCCTGATTCTGCCGAAAGAGCAGAAATTGAAGGAATTCAAGAGATTTAATGAAAAGTCGGAGGCGCGTTTTCGAAATGCTGCTCCTGGGACCGATGTGGCAGCTCGCTTACAGGAGTTGGAGAACCGGAAAAGGCAGGTGGCCGTACTGTTGCGTGATGGCAAGTTCTTGTGGGAAGCACGCGATTTTGATGAGGCGGAGGATAAATTCAATCGAGTGATCAAACTCGATCCGAGAAATGACGTTGCCTACAACTACTTGCGTTTAATTAATCGTGTGAGAAATGATGACGCTGTTCTGGCACGGGAGGTGAATTTCCGGAACATGGTTCAGGAGGTGAACGATAAATGGCGACCGCCGGCTCATCAGGAGAGCTTGCCCGTACCCAATCCGGAATGGATGCAACGTACTCGCGGTTCGGCAGGGGCTCCTAGCGGTCCCGGTGGGGCGGGGGCTAATATTAGTGTCATGCAGAAGCTTCAGACTATACGCCTTCCTGAAATCGCACCTTTGGATGGGTTTTCATTAAATGAAGTAATTACACTACTTGATGAGGCGGCCAAAGTGCATGATCTTTCGACGGTAAACCCCACCGAAAAAGGAGTAAACATGATGATTAGCACCCGTTTGCCGCAGAAACAGGTAAGTGTTAACGTCGGAGGAATGGGGAATATGGGGATTGTCGGGAGCGGTTTTGGGCCACCGCCACAGATAAATATGGATAATGGATTGCCAATTCGCAATCGTGTTGCATCGGGTACCGGCAGCATGTCCAGTCAGTTTGAGATTAAATCTACCCCTAATACATTGCCCCAAGGGGCTGCTTCGGTGAGTAATGGACAGCTTGATCCCACCAAAATACTTGTCCGTGGGCTTACCGCTCCCTTGCGTAACTTAACTTTGGGTCAATTGCTGGATAATGTGGCTGAAGCCTGTGATTATCCAATACGTACTGTGGTGCGTAATGGTGTGGTTGTGTTTGAGTATAAGCCCTCAGACAGTGATTTTGTGCAGCGTAAATTCACTATCAAACCCAACACTTTTTGGCAGAGGTTGGCTACTCAAAACTCCAAGACGATGGGACTGGCATCAGGTGTGCCGCCGGACTTTTACGGTAAACAGTCTAATGGTGGCAGTGGTGAATCTTCTGGAACGGGCAGTGGTGGTGGTGGTGGTGGTGGGGTGATTAATAATACTCAGGCTGCCCAACAAATTCAGGCTTATCTACAAAGTCAGGGTATTGGCGCGGCACAGGTTTTCTTTAATCCCAGTAATGGGCAGCTCTTGGTACGTGCGACTTTGGCTAATTTGGATTTGATTGAACAAGCCATTGAGATTTTGAATAGCTCTCCCGAGCAACTATATATTGAGGCAAAGTTTGCGGAGATTGAATTTAATGATGGAGAGTCACTTGGGTTTGATTGGTATTTGGGGAATTCGACGTTAATGGGCAACAAGATCATTCAAGGAGCTGGTCCGCAACCAACTTTCATCGGGGAGCCAACGCCTAACAATCCCAGTGGATTCTTTCCTTACCCCGGAACATTACAGGGCGACACCTTTGTCCCAAGCCAATACAGTATTATGCCTAGCCCGAACGAAGGGCGGTTGACTTCTTCCTTCAAGGGCTATGGTAATCCGCTTTGGACATTTACCGGGATCATGACTGATCCGCAGTTTCGGATGGTTATTAATGCAATTAGCCAACAGGAAGGGGCGGAACTTCTTTCGGCACCGCGTATCCTCGCAATTAGTGGACAGCAGGCGAATATTTCCGTTCAGGATCAGAGAAATATCGTTACTGGGGTGGTTCCAACCTTTACTCCTGGGGCAGGCGGAGGAGGATTTGGAGGTGCGGGTGGAGCTGGAGGAGGTACGGTTTCCCCTGTGATGAGCGCGCAACAAATGGGACCGCAATTGGATGTATTGCCCTATGTGAACTCTGATGGATTTACGATTGAAATGTCTCTAAGCCCGCAAATCACGGAGTTTCTTGGTTACGAGGAATCCACTTTTGAGGCGGCGGTATTTGCTGCTGGGGGAAATGTGGTACGCTCTTCGGTGCCGATGCCACGTATTCGGACACGGAATCTCAGCGTTCAATGTGTGGTTTGGGATCAAACCGTACTTGCTTTAGGAGGGCTCATATCAGAGAACGTGCAGACTACACGAGACAAGGTGCCATTTCTTGGGGATGCACCATTTATTGGACGGCTTTTCCGTGGTAAAGGCCGCAATAGTAAGAAGAAGAACATGGTGATTTATGTGAAACCAACAATTATTGATCCGGCAGGCCAACCTAAGAATCGTCCATCTCAATTGCCTTTCTCAAGAACTGCCGCCCCTGATACAATGGGACTGATAAACCCTCAGAATCTTGGCGGAGCTGGCGAGGGGCCGGCCGGGGAAAGAAACAAATTTCAGAATAAGGCTTGGACTCCTCAGGGTGGTTCACGTCGGTAATATTTTCAGTGAGCCAGCACGATAATCTGCGGCTATTGATAGTGGATGGGCATCATTTCGCTTACCGTGCCTTCTACGCCATCCGCTCGATGAATGCTCCAGATGGTTTTCCGACTAATGCCATTTATGGCTTTATCAAGACACTGGAGCGTATGCGTGAACGGGTTAAGCCAACCCATATTGCGGTTATCTGGGATGGAGGACTCAATGAGGAGCGTACCGATTCCCTTGAAACTTATAAAGCTGAACGAGATCCAATGCCCGATGACATGGAGCTACAGTTAGATGGGATTGTTCAATGGCTGGAAGCTATCGGGATTTTTACATGGTGTCAGGAGGGTGTGGAAGCCGATGATGTAATCGGTACGCTTGCGTGGCAGGCTGAGGCTGAGGGGTTTAGCATTGTTATAGCCAGCGCAGATAAAGATTTTTTCCAACTCATTAATCGCAATGTATGTTTGCTAAATCCAAATGATAAAACTGGCACCTTATGGGGCGATTCTCAAGTGGAAGCAAAAACGGGGGTTTTACCCCATCAAATTATTGATTGGCTTAGTTTAATGGGCGATTCGGTGGATGGCATCCCAGGAGTGAAAGGAGTGGGGCCCAAAACTGCAGCCAAGCTTTTATCAGAGTATGGGACCGTCGATGCCATATTTGAAAAATTGGGCTCTATTGCCTCTGAAAAACTTCGAGACCGCCTTGCAGATGCTGAAAACAATGTTCGGCGTAATCAGCAGTTGGTTGCGCTTAAAAAGATTCCACAGTGGGCCAAATCCTTAAGTGATTTGAGACCTGAGTCTCAGGATGTTGCACTGCTCGAAGGTTTATATCGAAAATGGAATTTCAGATCCAAACTCGAGGAGTTAGGCGAATTCCCCTTCTGAAGCAGAGGTCCTAACCACTTAAATCTTATTGACAATAATAGAATTATTGTGAATAAGAGTTCTAAGGAGGGGTTCTGTGAGGGACCATTAACCAGACGATACCAGTAGGGAAGGGCTATGCCCTGCCTGAGTTCGTGTCGTTTAGTAAAGAGAGTTAAACTGGCCTAAAATATTAGGGTTATGGAGGGGTTACTATGAAAAATTACCGATTATTCTCATTTATATTCGCATTTATTGTGATGAGTTTACCTGCTGCGGTGGCGCCTGTGGGCGGAGAGCACGCAATGATAGATGGGGTTGGAGGTCACCAGAGTTCTCCGAGTATGGCTTTATGGTCAGGAGGCGGGTTGGTGGCGTGGTCAAACAGTAGTTCGACCGGCTCGAATCGGATTGCAGTTCAGGCGTTGGATGGACAAGGCCAGTCTACGGGTAGTGTACAGGTGGTCAGCCAGAACGTGGATAAGGTTCATGACACCGATCCTGAAGTTGCGGTGGTGAACGAAACGACTGGAGTGGTGGTTTGGGCTTCTGGTCCGCGGAATGACACGGATATATACTTAGCCTTGGTGACTCGAACCGGGGCACGGCTGGGCGAGATACAAAGGGTTAACCAAACACTCCAGCGTGGTCAGAGTCGTCCGAGTGTGGGGGTTTCGGCCGAGGGGATGATTGCCGTGGTGTGGCAGAGTGAGAATCAAGATGGTGATGGTCAGGGAGTTTATGGTCGGATGTACAGTTCGGCAGGGGCTGCGGTTGGCGGTGAGGTGCTTTTGAGTCAGACAACGGCAGGCAATCAGAGTGATCCAGGTGTATTGGGGCTTGATGGGAGTCGTTTTCTTATGACCTGGGTAAGCGGGGTGGTCAATGGACGTAATGAAGTGGGCGGTCTGAAACTGAGAAGCCACGTAATGGGTCGTTTTTTTGAAGGGCCGGTTCCCCGGCGCAACGAGTTTAAGGTGAGTGGTTCAGATGTTATTGTTCAGGAACCGGCTACCCATATGGGCGGGGACGGATCTGTTCAAGTTGCCTGGATGCAGCGCACGGAAATTAACAGTCAGGATAAGTTTGATATCTGGGGAGTGAGCTTGAATGCGACAACAGGAATGCCCGGAGGTGCGGCGAGCAAGATTAATGACTTCAGTAGTGGTCAGCAGATGAGTCCCCGGATCGTGAGTCGGGGTAATGAAGTGGTGTATGTGTGGGAATCAGTGGGTCAGGATCTGGGTGGTCACGGGATCGTGGGTAAGGCTTATCCGGGTGGTGAGGAATTTGTAATCAACAGTCAGCGTAATCTTGATCAGTACGATCCGGCGGTGGCGGTGGATCCGGAGGGTCGGGTGATTGTGGCGTGGGCCAATACCATTCGTGCGGATTATTCGGTAATTTCGGCGCAACATTTTGTAGTGGGAGATGGACCTGTTCCGGCGGCCTTGGAGGTGACTTCAGGTCAAGCGCAGCCTTCAGCTGTATTGGAGGCACTGCCGAGCAGTCCTTCTGCTCCAAGCTTGGTGACTCCTGATGAGATTGCTGAAGCTCCCAGAATGGTAAGCCAGCTCAGTTCAGCTCCGGCTCCGAGTTCATCCGCAGCGAGTGCGCCTTCATTTCCGGAATCGGCGGCTTCCAGAGCGGTGGCGGCCAATGCATTCCGTCGATCAGGATTGCCTCCAGGCGCACAGCGTTCTGCTCCGGCTGCACAGGGAGGAGCTGGTTTTGGGCAGCGTTCTGCTCCGGCCAATATGTTTTCAATGAACCGTTTTCCAACTCGATCGAGTCTGGGTTCAGCAAGAGAGGCGGCCTCGAGTGCCATGCAGCAAATGGCAAATTTGCGCGGACAGACTGCATCGAGCGCCATGTCAAGAGCTCGGTCTGGTTTTAGCACTCAGTTGAGTGGAGCTGGAAGTCGGGGATCGGGAGCTTCGTTGACTCGTTCAGGCATGATGAATCCGGCGCTGGCTCAAGCAGCTGCCGGAGGATCCCGTTTTGGTCAGCGTTCAGGAGCTCCAAGCAGGTCTCCCTCGTTTGCCTCGCGTAATAGTATGGGAGTCGGTCCTGTAAGAGGATTAAGTGCCATGGCCTCGCGCAATGGCTCACAGGCGGCGGCGCGTGCGGGAGGGGCGAGTGCCCAGAGTCGGTTTACTCAAATGCGTGAGAGTGCTCAGCGTGCAGGTCGGAATGCTTCAGGGTCGCAAAAACAGGTTCCTGCCGGGCTGCAGGTGAGTGGACAGAATTTATCGATCAACTGGAATGCCCGTGCCGGCTCGCGTTATCAGGTGCAGGGATCCAACGATCAGGTTAGTTGGAACAATCACGGTGGAGTGAGAAACGGAAGGACGGGCCAAAGCAGTGCCGCGGTCGACCGTTCCTTCAGGTACTACCGGGTTGTGGAAAGCAAATAATCTCTTAAATCATAACCAGAGAAAAAATCATGAAAAAAGTCATCACCATCATCATGACACTAGTGTTAGTGATATCATCCCAAGCATTTGTTATGTTAGGGCCAGTCGCTACGCAGGAGCAAACACTGACCTTCGGGGGCACACCGGTTGCCAGTGCGAATATTAGCGACGATCTGGGCGGTCCAAAGCAACTCGATGAGTTCTACCGGTGGAATACGCCTGATTTGACCTATGGCTTTGACCAGTCCTTTGTGCAGTTCTTCGGTCAGGAAGGAATTAATGCGGTGGATGATGCCATGCGCGCGATCAACGATTATTTCATTCCTGAAGACGGCAGTTATCGGGGTGTTTCCAGTTTGAACCTGGCCAAGCACGGTTTTGGAGGAAACTTTAACACTGCCTGGCTTAATTCGACTGCTGCCAACGAGAACCTGATCGATATCAAGAGCCTGACCCTGGGAATGATGGTGAACTATCTGGGGCTGGGTAATCCTTATCGGTACGCCTTTACCGCCACCAACTCTCTGGTGCCTAATACTAATACTTCAGGTGCTATTTTCTCGGTTGTGTTGAAGAACTTTGATCCGATTACCCTGGCCAAGAGCGACACGATTAACGGGGTTCAATACTCCTACCGACTCATTCACGATCAACCGGCTGGTTCAGTCGCCAATGCCGCAACGGTTGGTGCCATGACTCTGGATATGGAGGAGTTTACCAGTGACAGCAGTGGTAATGCCTATAGTTCGGTTTCTGCGATTGTGGATGCGTTTTATGGTAACACCGACCTGATATGGACTGATGTGCCGAGTCTATTCAACTTTGGTGTTTATTATGATGGAATAAATGCCATGGGAGGAATGTACCAGCCTCGTCACGCGCTGACCCATGATGATGCAGGGGGATTGAAGTATCTCTATAGCACCAACACCATTGCCATGGAGTACAACCCTTACACTCTGATTTCACCGGCCGATTTTACCGCACCGGTTGCCCAGTATGGTTTGCCTCCTTCGAACTCGGAGATTGTCAACCGGGCAGCGGGCATCTTCCCCACACGTAATGGTGCGGGTTTGCCAAACACATTTGCCTCAACGCATCCGTTGAATAATTTCAATAACCCAGCAGGCTTGGCCGGTGTGATGAGTGGAGGCAGCTCCTTCTGGGGGGCAGGTGTGGGCAAGATGGATTGGGCCTATCGCGGTGGTATAGACACGGTCCAGTTACACCCGGTGTCCTTTGATTCATTGCTGCTGATGAATCATTTTCAAACCAACTTTATCTGGACCGACACCTTCATGACCAACGCCCAGATTCAGGCACAGGTTCCCTCAACGGCCCTGAACACTACTCCGGGTGCCTCGATTGCGTTAACCGCTGGACGATCACATTATTTCCAACAGGTTTTGGGTCGGGATGTTCCGGCTCCTGACTTCGTGTTTACTGCTGCGGGACTGGGAACGGGTCCTTCAGGTGTTCCAGTGGCCTTTACAAGGGATGCGTGGACCGATTCAGCGGCCCCTGCTGCTGGTACTGCGGCTACTGGAGCTGCCCGGATGAACGCGACATCTGTCAATATTCTGCAGGAGATTCCTGTGGGCGCATCCGGTCCCGGTACACTGGCCAGCGGACCTGCGGCGGGAACATCGTCCTTCCAGATTGCCTTTAATAATGCGTATGCAGTGGGTGGATTTGAAGTGGTCTGGAATGGTGAGATCAGTGTCGTGGGTGACATGGCCGTCCCCACCACTTCCCAGCAATGGGCTTACATTAAGGGACCTGGGCCGAGTGATATCTCCCGGTTCCCAGATGGTTCCTACTCAACACTGGTGCAGAACACCATTTTACCGGTGGAAGGAGTGCCAGAAATCTCCCTGGTCTCTGATGATGGCGGGCAGCTGCCAATAGCCCCCAACTCCTACACACGAACCACCGAGGAACTGACCATTCTGGGTAAAAATTTCCGGGATGCAACCGCCCTTGAAATCATTGATGACAATGAAGCGATCATCCAGTTGATCTATCCTATTACTGATTACATTCAGAGTGATAGTCGGCTTCTCATTCCCAATGGGGTCATTGGTTATGATTCAGAAGGGAAGGGTCGTCGTATCCGTGTGTGGAATACCTTGGGTAAGGGGGATCCCAGTGAGGAAGCATTCAGCATTATTACCGGTCCACCGATGGTGACGGCCACCACTTATGATGGTCTACCTTTTGATCGGGCTGAACCGTTGGTGATTACCGGGGTAGGTTTCAAAAGCCGACAAATTCATCTGGGCAGCACAACTGTCAACTACAAGGACGGCAATGCGAGTATCACCCATGTCAGCATTGAAACCGCTACTGGAGATTCTCTGGATGGAAATGCTTCAGGGTTGGGACTGGACATGGTCGCTGATCTTACCGTGCTGAGTGACACCCGGGCGGTTTTGGCCGGAGATTCTCTGGGCAATTGGGCAGATGGAGCGAACCGAGTGATAAGGGTGGGCCGGGGTACGCCTCAGACGATGAGCAAGCGTACGGGCAGTGAGTTTACCTTAATTTCGGTTAGACCGGTCATCGACACGGTCAGGAGGGTTGATCTTTCTAATTATAATCAAACCGATATTAATGCGACCAGTCCGTTCCGACGGGATGAGGCTGTTTGGCTTACCGGCATGGGGTTAAATGCGGTTAGTTCAGTGGAGTTGGTCAGGGAAAATGGTGCTTCCTATGAGCCTCCCATCACCGCCTTCTTTGCGGCGGCTGACATGGATGATAACGGCACCAAGCTGCGTCTGGGTAAATACGCCTTTAACTCTACTGTGGCTGATGGTTTTGGTGATCGAAGGTCGAAGTTGAAACTCACCAATCTGTTTGGGGAAACAATCTACACCGAATACTTCAACGTGAATACTCAGCCTAATGACGGGACGGCGGAGGAAAACGAAATTGTTGTGGTAACCGGAATGGTTCCGGGAACTGATTCCAATGTTACGGCCTTCCTTTGGAACCGAAGTGTGATTAGTGGGGATGATATCACCTTCATTGGAGGAGGACTTAAGGCAGTGAGGAAAATTGCCATTGAGCACGCCAACGGAACGGCATTGAGTCCGGAGCCTACCCTGGAGATCGATGACTTAGGGTCACCGGGTATTACCATTGCTGATACTTTTATCAAAATTGACACCAGCGTGGCCCATTTTACTGATATCAATGCGGCTGATGCCATTTCACGTACTCATTATATGCGTTTCCGTCTGGAGAGCGACCGGAACACCGTCCGGACTTCATCGGCGGCCAATCAACGATTCCTGGCCGGAACACCTCCCTCCTACAAGACCCTGACGGGATTGACAGTTGGCTCCCTGCACTATCGTCGTGACAGTGACGTGATGAATTTTGTGGGGGAGAACCTGTATATTGTGACCAATTTCGAGTTCGTGGATAAGGACGGACTTCCAATTGCCAATTCTGCGGGTGTGAGCGACCAGAGCGGGGTGACAGTTTTGAGTTCAGGTCAGGTCCGAATTCCCACCAATACCTTTGATATGACCACTCGTGCGGATTCCATCCGTATGGACAGGCGCATTAAACTCTATACTCCCTTTGGGAGTGTGATCAGTAA
>Ga0208764_10003152_pt1 | contig 10120 bp, 6 predicted proteins | sample ETNtaG_18_FD_185762 | JGI IMG/M metagenome (GOLD analysis project Ga0208764, IMG submission 185762) | Marine microbial and viral communities from oxygen minimum zone, Eastern Pacific Ocean - ETNP201302SV91 (SPAdes) (version 2) | ecosystem: Environmental > Aquatic > Marine > Oceanic ...
GGCCCGTGGCGGCGCGTGAAGTACAAGGACTTGATCCGCGAAAAGGGCGGCGCCGACTGGTTCGACGTCACGCAGGACGAACGCCGTAAACGAGCCATCGACCTCGGCGCAGAGATCGGCCCCGACTACATGGATTACGAAGTGACCAACGGCCTATTCGAAAAACTCATCGAGCCGACGCTGATTCAGCCGACGTTTGTCACGCATTTGCCGAAAGAACTGATACCCTTGGCCAAACTCACGCCGGACGACCCGACGACGATCGAGGTGTTCGAGTGCTGCATCAACGGGCAGGAAATCGCCCCGGCGTACACTGAGCAAAACGACCCCGTGGCCCAGCGCGAGGCGTTGCAAAACCAAGCCGGCGAAGAGCAGCAGAAGCTCGACGAAGATTTCCTCGTCGCGCTCGAGCACGGCATGCCGCCGGCGGGCGGTATCGGTATCGGCATCGATCGGCTGATCATGATGCTGCTTGGACAGGAGAGCATTCGAGACGTCCTGCTCTTCCCGCAGCTCAAGCCGAAAACGACCGCCGCCGAGTAGGTTCGAAGTTAGCCTTTCAACTTGGCCTTGGCTTTGGGGAGTTTGGTGTCCTCGCCGAGCAGCAGCAACCGGTCGCCCTCGAGCAACATCTCCTCCGGGCCGGGGTTGACGATGCGTTCGCCGTCGCGCTCGATGCCCACGATGCTCACGCCGGTGTTCGCACGCAAATCCAGTTCACAGATCCGTTGATCGATCACCGGGCTGCCTTTGGCCAAGCGCATGCTGTCCAGGTGCGCGGCCTCGAGCAAACCGGCCGGAAGGTCGGCGGCCTCGATCTCCGCTTGGCCAAGCTCGTTGGCCTCGAATGTTACCTTCAGCGCAATCTGTGCCCGGGCATAAACGCGTACGAGAAACCTCCATTGCAGCCAGGCGACCCCCGCCAGCACGACCGCCAGCGCGAGCATCACCGCAAGCGGCGGCAGCAGCGCGGAGCTGAGCAGTAGCACGCTGAGAATCATCCCGGCGGTGCCGGCGACGAGGCAGACGTTTGCCACCACCGCGCGGAGCAACTGCGTGCGCTGGCCGGCCGACTCGCGCCGGACGGTCGCCTCCGAGATCAGCATGCCAAGCGCCTGCAGCTTGCGAATGTTGGCGATAAGCAACGGCAGCGACAGCACCAGTGCGGCCACCCATAATACCGTTCGCAGTTTCCACTTTGCCAGTGTGTCCGACGGCAGCCAGGCTGGCTCGAGTAAGGGGAGGGTCGCGGCACCGAGGATCACGCCGGCGACCAACGCCATGTTAATCGCCATTTGCAGCAGCCACTTACGGGAGAGCTTCCATGCGAGGCTGTTCCACTGGCCGCCCTTGAAGCGTTCAACCCAGTCCTTGTAAAGCGAGAGGTAGCCTGCCAGCGGCTTGGGCGCGGCTCGCAGCAGCACGTCGGCCAAGCGGTCGGCGTTATGAATCCAAAGCGGAGTGAACAGCGTCGTGACCAGTGCCACTCCGACGACAATCGGGTACAGGCTCGGGTCGGTGACCCCCATCGTTAGGCCAAGCGTTGCAATAACAAATGAGAACTCACCGATCTGCGACAGGCCGGTGCCAACCCGTACGGCCGTGCGAAAGTCGTGTCCGGCCACCACCGTGCCGAACGTGTTGCCGGCGATCTGCCCGATCATCACTACCAGCGAAATGCCGACAATGGGCACGATGTGCTGCCACAACAGCTCTGGGTCCACCAATAGACCAATCGCCACGAAGAACACAGCCGTGAACAGGTCGCGCACCGGCTCGACCAGCGACTCGATGCGGCGGCTCTGCTTTGACTCGGCCATCACCGCCCCGACGAGAAACGCCCCCAGCGCGACGCTGAAGCCCAGCTTGGCGGCGACCAGCGACGTGCCAAAGCACAGCCCCAGCACGGCAACCAACAGACGTTCATTGCTCTCGAAACGGGCAACAAAATTGAGTAGGCGCGGCACTACAAGAAGCCCGGCAACCAGCACTGTCACAAGGAACACCAGTAGCTTACCGGCGGAGACAGCCATCGAGGGCAAGCCAAGGTCGCCGGTGGACGCGATGCCGGTTAGCAGCACGATCATCACCACGCCCAGCAGGTCCTCCACGATCAGAATGCCATAGATCAGCCCGGCGAACGGCTCGCGGTCGCGCTTCATTTCGCGCAACACATTCACGATAACCGACGTCGAGGCGATGGAGAGGATCGCGCCGAGGAACAGGCTGCTCACCGAGCTCCAGCCCATCAATTGGCCGACTTGGTAGCCAACGAACACCATTAGCAGGATCGCCAGCGGCGCGGCGACCAGCGCGGTGGCAGCCACGCGTCGGAGCTTGCGCAGATTGAACTCGAGGCCAAGCGAGAACATCAGGAATACCATGCCTAACTCGGCGAGTGACTTGATGGCATCCTGCTCTTTAATGAGCTCGAGCAAGTGTGGGCCGATGAGGATGCCGGCGACTATGTAACCCAGCACGACCGGCTGCTTGAGGCGCTGGAACAGCACAGTCACGATGCCAGCGGCAATCATGACCACTGCCAAGTCCTGTAAAAAACTCACCTCATGCATGGCACGATCTGTCCGAAGCATGCCCGAGCCGACGCGCTTGGCCAAGCGCGGCTTCGCATGAGATTTTGTCGTGTCCGAGTCAGCGGTTGGCTGTTACCTTTTTGGCATGTCGACTTTCGTACGATTTTTTCGGTGGCTATTCAGTGCACGAATTTTGAAACGCCTATTCATCGCGTTCTTTTCGGTCTTCACCCTGATCACCGTCGCCTGGCAGTTCAAAAACTGGCGCGGCCGCACGAAGTGGGAGACGTGGAAAGCGGAGTGGGAGGCCAAGGGTGAGAAGTTTGACATTGCCAGTGTGATTCCTCCGGAGGTTCCGGACCATCAGAATTTCGCACAGTCCCAATTTTTTGCACCTCTTTTTGATTATGATGCAGAGAGCCCGGAATTCAATCAGGCAAGAGATCGTTTTGATATAAAGACGCCTTCTTCCTTGCGATATAATTGGAGAAAGGGAGAGCGCCGCGATGTTGTTGTGTGGGAAAGTGCTTTTTATGAATCGGACTTGACCAAGCTGGCTGATGATATGAAACGGCCACACTGCCGTTTCAATATTCGATATGAGGATGGCTTCGAGGCAGTTTTACCCCATTTGACGACTATGAGGAACGCAGGCAGTTTGTTTTCGCTCAGTTCGGCACAACGGCTGTCAAAGGGGGATACCGCTGGAGCATTGCAGGATACACTCAACGGAATCCGCTTGGGTGAACAACTTCGAACGGAACCATTTTTGATTTCCCAACTTGTGAGGATTGCTATTCTTCAAATCAACTTTCAAACATTTTGGGAAGGGCAGGTCAATCACCAGTGGTCGGCGGAGCAGTTAACAACCTTTCAGGAAACATTTCAGTCCATTGATCTTCTTGCCGGCTTCGAATCGGCAATTAAAGCGGAAAGAAACATGATCAATCATTGGTTCGTAAGTGTTGCTCAGGGAGGGGCCCAAACTCAAGGCTTGGTTGGTGAATTAAACTCGTCTTTGGGTTTTTATTCCACATTCTTTTTTTATGGCAACCAATATCAAATCAATCGGATTTTGACTGAAAAAGTTCTTTCAGGAATTGATGTGTCAAATCACAGATTGAATGTCCATCAATTCAAGAAAATGGAGGAGGAAATACTGGATTTAAAGAGAAGCTTCCTCCCTTTTCGTTATGCGATAGCGCTCATGTTTCTACCCGCCTTGGACAAAGTCGCCTTGAAAGTAAGCGAGACTCAAGTGGCATTGGATCAGGCTGCTATTGTTGCCGCACTGGAACGGTATCGCTTGGTTAACGGTGGCTATCCAGGGAACTTGGCTGCCTTAAAGCCGGAATTCATGACCAAGGTTCCGGGTGATTTGTTTCACGATCATGGTTTGGTTTACCGAATCGATGAAGATGATTCCTTCACTTTATACTCAACGGGTTACAACGGGACGGACGATGATGGTGAGTTTTTCATTAAGGGTGAGTCAATCGACTTTGCTAAAGGCGACTGGCCTTGGCCAAGCGCAGCGGAGGAATGATTGACACTCAACCGCGTCCTGGACTGACCCAAGCGGGTCAGCGGGCTGGGCGGACGAGGAAGGTTGAGAGTGTTCCAGCGCCCTTGGGGAGTTTGCGTGTGCCTGCGTAGTCGCAGAGAAAGTCACTCGCCTTCGTGATGGCAGCCAGCGCGGCGAACGCGTCGCTCGCGAAGATTTGCCCCTCCTCGGCGACCGGCTCGATACGGGCGGCGCGGTTGACGTGTGCTCCGTAGTAGGTGTCACGCCCCATCAGGGGATCGAAGCACTTGTAAACCGGCCCGGCGTGCAGCCCGATGCGGATGCTGATGTCTCTACGCAAATCGGTGTTTTCCCAGTCGGTCTCGCGCATTGTTTTTTGCAGCGCCAGCGCGAAGCGGCCCGCCGTCTCGACGTTTTCAAACACGGCGCAAATTGCGTCGCCCCAGGTGTTGACGTATAGCGGCCGAGTGTCGCACTGCTCCTGGATCGGCGCCACACGGCCAAGGAACTCGCGGATGAACGGCGGGATGCAATTCTCCGGCCAACGGGAAAAACCGACCGTGTCGGCAAAAAGCATGGCGCGGATTTCCTGCGGGGCACGGTCGGTCGGTCCGGTTGCGGGGTCGGCCGGTGTCGGTGTCGACTCGGGCTGGACGAGGCCGTTGGCCTTGGCGTCAGCGAGGAACCGTTCCATCGGCAGGATCTCGACCTCATGATGGATGGCTTGGCGCCAGTGGTTGCGGACCGACTCCGTGCCGCCGCCGCCGTCACCGCGTTTCCCATCCCAAAGCAGGATGGGGGCGATGTCCATGCCGAGAAATTGGCTCTTGAGAATGGCCGCCCCGGCGATGACACGGTTGCAAAAATCGTAGCCGCCGCCGCCATCGGGATCTCCATGCTCATTGAGAATGCGGACACTTGCGGCGCTGTCGAGCAAGCGATAGAACCGCTCCACCAGTCCCTCCTGCGGGACAAGTCGGACGCTGTGCTCGATGAACGTCTCGATGTCGAACGGCAAAAAGATGTGCACTTCGCCGCCGCGCTTGAGGACGGATTCCGCAAACAACATGTCGCCACCGCAGGCGAGTGAACTGTAGCCTATCTGGACATCCTGCCGCTCGAGGGATGCTTCGATCTCGCCACGAACCGCCTCCTCGAGCGCGGCGGGAAACCTCGGGTCCGGCCGGTCCGGCCGGTCGAGCATGTGCCCGGTGAACAGCCCGATCCTCGGCAGCCCGAAGCAATCGTCCAGCGCGTGCTCATCCTGTTCCTGGCATTTGAGAAGAAATCGTGCCTGGCTCCGCGTGCGGCTCACCTCGGCGGCGCCCGGGTCGCTCTCGGTCGTGGCGCGGGTGTAGTTGAGACGGGCGGAGTCCATGTCCCCGGAGACCAGCGCCGCCTCGGCGGCGGTGGCCAGCAGCCAGTACGATTCCGGCGAGTCCGACCCGCCCTTGGCCAGGCCCTCCTCGCAGATGACGCGAACCTCGGCGGCGATGCGCCGGGCGGTCTCCGTCTCTCCGGCCACGAGAGACATCGAGGCGGCGTTGATGCCGGTGTAATAGCCGCCGGAGCATTCGTAGCCCTTGAGATAGTTTTCGAGACTGAGGCGCAGGTGATGTTCGCGCTCCTCCTCCGTCGGTGCGATCATCCAGAAATCCTTGTGCGTGCGTGCGAGGATACCAAAGGTTTCCTCGTCCTCCTGCCCCTCTTCGCAAAGCCCGACCAGAATGGCACTGGCGCGGCGCGTGGCCCCGGTGCGGGCCAGGGCCAGGGCCTGCAACTGCAACAGCCGAACATCACCGGCGAAGACCCCCAATCCCTCACGGGCGATGTCGTAAGAGAGGAACGCTTCACCCAGCTTCAGCGCCGAGCCCACTGCTTGGCGGTAAATGGCGACGTCCTCCGCCCAGGCGTCGCGCCGGTGGTTCTCCCAGACCGTGCGCAGCCCGGCAAGGCTGCCGCCCTGTTCCCGCACATTGGACAAGGCCTCAGCCCCGGCATTGTCGCCGGCGAGCGGGAGAGTGGATGGGCCGTCGCTGTCTTTCACTGGACGCGCAAAACCGTGCCCCAAACAGAACACACAGAGCAAACCAAAACCCGCTTGGCCAAGCGTTGGCAAAAAACCGGGTCATAAAAATTCGCGGCAGCGTCGTGGAGTGCGGTTCTACGCACCGCTTAGGAGCGCGTCCGAAAGCGGCAGTGACGGACGCACTCCACGACGCTGCCGCGACGAGTCAGCCCAAACGGGGCGGCATGAGATAGCCCGGCGCAACGCGCCGGGTCTGCAACGCACACAAAGAGTTTCAGCCTTGAAATGGCGGTACGAGGGGCCGGAGTTCACAAAGGTTTATCTCGCCCTGTCAAGGCTCGGGCTATCTCATGTTGCCTCGTCAGGGCACTAAGCGCCCTCGCCCAAGCCGCATTTCGGCGGGACGCCGAAATAACACACGTGAGCCGCGTGTGCTCCCTGTCGCTATTTGAGGGGTGGAGGGGCGCTGAGTTTGCGGTAGAGCCAGGCCTCGATCGGTCGCAGTGGCGCTAGCAACCTGTAAAAGGGCGAGTAGTAAAGCCGCAGCCGGATCACTGACAGTAGCATCACCAGTGAGGTCCGGCCCATCTCAACCTTGGAGCCGATCTGGTCAGTCCATTCGGTCGGCACTTCGCGCACTTTGAAGCCAGCGCGCTTAAGAGCGAAGAGTAGGTTGATGTCGAATGCCATGTCGGCAACGGTGAGTTGGGCATGGATCGCTTCGACGGCCTCGCGGCGCATCACCTTGGCCCCGCACTGCGTGTCACGGATGTTCATCCAAAATAGGCTCTGCACGATGGTGTGGAACACACGGCTGGCGAACTGGCGCCGAAAGGTTTGCTCCTGTCGCAGCACCGAGCCGGCCATCCAGCGGGAGCCGATCACGCAGTCGGCCCCGGCGCATTCGGTGACTAGGTCGTCGAAGGCGCCGGGAGGGGTTGCGCCGTCCGCATCGACGTAGCCGACGAGGTCGGCCTCGGGCGCGAGCTTGAGTCCCTCGATCAACGCACCGCCTTTGCCGACCGGCTCGGGGATGTTGACGTGGCTAATTTCGGGGAACTGTCGCGAGGCGTTCTCAACTACGCTGAGGGTGTCGTCTATGCAGCCGTTGAGCACGACGACGAGATGGAAGTTGTCCGGATGATGTTCCCGAAAGTAGAGTGCGTACTCGCCGAGCACCGGCCCGATGCGGGACTCCTCGTTGTAGGCGGGGATCAGCAGCAGAATGCTGGGAGAGTCGCTTGGCACGCGGATGGTTTACCCAACCAGGATCGTTTTGGCAATGCTCACCAGACGGTGAACGCGCCGTCCTCGCCCCAGAGCTGCGAGCCTCGGTATTTTTGCATTTGGTCGATGGACTTCCAGCGCACCGAGCCGTCGAGCAAGCCGACGTTGCCGCCGTCCGCGCCGATGTCAGCGGAGGACGCCCCCTCGGCTCCGGGATTTGAAAAGTCGCGTTCACCGGTTTCGTCAGTGTTGTAGTCGAACAGAATCGGACCGCGTGGGCCGTGTGGAGCGAGTGAGTGCATGTAGCCAGGCGACCACGTATTGAGGTCGGTGACGAGTGGCAGGCTGGGGTTGTCGGTGAGGGTTTGCGGGGAAACCCAGCCCTGGAATTCGCCCATCGCCGGCCACGGTGTCTGGTAATGGCCGCCAAGGTAGTTGTAGCCGATGACGTAGCCCCAGCCCTCAAAGAGCCAGCCCCTGGGGTTGCCGAACGGTTTGCCGAGGTTGGAGCATTCGTAGATTTTGTACGGTGCGTACTGGAGCAGGGCGGCGCGAATCGGTGTGGAGATGAGCGGCGTGTGGTCGTCCTTGGGATCTTGCGCATCCGACAGACCGCTGGGGAGTTTATCCTCATTGTCACCGCCGTACATGTGGGCCACCTGCAGGAATTGGCGGATGTTGTTTTTGCAGTTGGCCCGGCGCGCGCGCTCCTTGGCGCTGGCCAGGCCGGGCAGCAGTAGCGCGGCGAGGATGGCGATGATCGCGATCACCACCAGTAGCTCGATCAGCGTGAAGCCATTGCGTCTGGCCAAGCTCATTCGCTGTGGAGCCGGAAGAATTGTTGAGCGGCGCTTGGGCGGACTCGGACAACGTAACGATCGCCCTCCTTGCCGGTGCCGCTGCCGACCTCGCCCCAGTCGGCTGCTTGGCCAAGCGTCTCGGTGGACTCGAGGATGAAGTTGCCCTTGGCTGGCCAGGAAAACTCGAGCTGGCTGCCGGTGATGTGGACGGCCAACGGCTGCGGCTCGACTACCATCTCGCTCATTTGCAGCTTGTAGAGCGTGCCACGGGAGTTGCGGACATAAACGCTTCGATTGGCCAATACAGGTGGGGTCCAGCAGGTGCCGCTAAGGACCTTGGACTTGGCCAGTTGCGTGAAACGGCTCGGCGATGCCTCCGCGACATAAAGGTAGCCGGTGCGGCTGAGGAGTATCAGCTTGCCGTCGGCGGCGGTGATCGAGGCGCACGGGATGCCGCTTTTCGTCCACTCGGTTTCGCCGGTTTTCATGTTGATGCAGCGGACGGTGCTGCCGCGCTCTATGCGTCCATCCGCTCCGTACAAATAATCCCCGATCACGACGCCGGGGTTGAAGTGGACGCGCATGTTTCGGTTCTTCCATTTGGAGCGTGTGCTATTGCCGCGGAGTTCGAACAACTCCCCGTCGCGGGAGTTGGATGTGAGGAAAATCTTGTCGTTGTACAGCACCGGGTCCGCGGCGTTGACCGAGGCACTCGTTTTAAAGGGCTTTGACCATAGCTGTTTACCTGTGGCGGCATTAACACCGTAGGCACTGCTGCTGCCAAACATGATGAATGCCTCCGTGCCACGATGGTCGTAGGGAACGGGAGTCGCGTAGCCTGATGTGCCGGTGCCGGTTTTCCACTTAAGGCTGCCGGTTTTCTTGTTGAGGGCAATCCCTCGCGAGCCGACATTGTAAACAACCTTGTCTCCATGGATCAGCGGCGATGAGGCAAAACCCCAGGTAGGGGTCGAAACACGGTAGAGTTTTTTCAAATCCTTGTTCCACACCTCATCACCGGTGGCAGCTTCAAGACAAAACGCCTTTCCGGTTTTGCTGAGAGTGTAAACGTATTTGCCATCGACGGTGGGAGTCGTATTGGGCCCGCCATCGTATTGTCTGGGGTTTAATGCTTCAGAATAGGAATGTCGCCACAGGATATCGCCGGTCGCTTCCTCCAGGGCGTAAACTGTGTCGCGGTTGGATTTGTTGCCCATGGTGAACACCCGTCCGTCTGCCACAGAGACCGTGGCAAAGCCGGTGCCGACCGAGGCGTCCCACAATTGCTTGGGGCCGCTCGAGCCCCATTTCTCGAACCAGTCCGTTTCCTGCGAGATGCCGCTGTAATCCGGGCCGCGCCAGTTGGGCCAATCGGCCGCTTGGCCAAGCGCGACAGCCGAGACGAGCAGCGCTACTGCGATCAGTTTTTTTTTCATAATCGATTCAATTTAGTGCGAGAAAGATAGCTCAAAAGTACCCCACGTCAATGGAGCAGACGAATAAGTGCAGGGAATAAAGCATACCCAACAATACCAGTCATCCTTCGCGGTAAAACAACCCTGTCGGCGATTTTTAACCTCATCTAGCGAGTAGCTGCGGCAACAAAGTGTTAAAATCACGCAAAAAGTGCTTGACGAATCATAAGACGAGAGGTCTTGTCACCTCAGTTCGCACGGTGTCTGATGCGAGTGCTGTCGTGGATCTCTACTACTGCTAACATCGCATCAATCTGAATATTCACCGAGGGGTTTGAAGGTTCCTACAACCTTGGCGCTTCGGAACGAAATTTGGCCGGTCAAGCTCAGGCTTGGCCGGCTTTTTTGTTTCCGGTGCAACGTTGCGATTTTCTTGTCCGCCAACCGTCGCTGTGTGAGGCTGCGCGGCCCTATGCAATTATCGTGCGCTGGACTCATTAGTTTGGCCAGGCTGGCCCTGGTTGCCGTCGTCTCGTTGAGCTTGGCCAAGGCCGCCCAAGCCGAGGCGGCCAAGCCGAACATCATCTTCA
>Ga0208764_10003157_pt1 | contig 10112 bp, 6 predicted proteins | sample ETNtaG_18_FD_185762 | JGI IMG/M metagenome (GOLD analysis project Ga0208764, IMG submission 185762) | Marine microbial and viral communities from oxygen minimum zone, Eastern Pacific Ocean - ETNP201302SV91 (SPAdes) (version 2) | ecosystem: Environmental > Aquatic > Marine > Oceanic ...
AAGCAGTACAATGGTGCCAAGCGTTGAGCCAGCAGCAGCATCGCCGATGTCGACGATCGCTCCACCATTCTCATCTTCGACAATAGGCTTGTCCATCACATCACCAAGCTTGTCCATCAGAGGCTTATCCTGTGGTGTTCTGTCCAATGGACGTGCATCGATTCTGTCGCCATCCACCTGGAGGGGTGTGTGGCGAGGCCGCACATCATCCATGTCTGGGCGCTCCGATTCATCGCGCATGTCACGGCAATCCACTTCTTTCCACTTGCCGTGGAAGACGCCACCGTCACCAGTCTCATTGGTCTCGTAGTGTCCCTTGAGTAGACCGTTCATACTGTCGTTCTCATCGATCATCTTCCATAGGCCTGTGAAGCGACCGTCTTCGTAGACGGCCTTCCACTTCACATCCGTAAGATTGTCAGCGCCACCCAATCCGTGTGCAAATCCATCGGTGTTGAAGGAGCCCCACATGTTACCGATGACTTCTCCACCTTCGTCCATGACCAAGCCCCGCATTGTACCATTGCCATCATCGTTGATTGTGAAGACGCCTCGAAGCAAGCCGCGCTCACAGTGGTCGCGGTGCATATCAGGAAGGTCTTCCCAGTTCTCTTCATCATCCTCAGTAGCATTTACCAAGTCAGCATCAGAATCTTCTTCGGGTCCAAATTCTTCTTCAGATTCTTCCTCTTCCAAATCTTGTGCAACCTCTTCGTAGATGAGGTAGAATTCATACTCTGCTTCCTCAGAGTCTAGAACACGGTCGTAGTCATCCTGACTGCCACGTAGCTGGTAGGCCTGATCCGCCCAATAGATGTCTGAGCCCAAGTAGTCGACATATTCGTCATCATAATCTTCGATGCCGATTTCCGCAAACAATTCTTCCAAATCCAAATCTTCGGAATCAAGGAGTTCAAGAACATCATCGCTCAAGTGAATGATCACTTCAACTTCATCAGATTGTTCTTCACCTACTCCCATAGAGAACTCAGATAGCATGAGTTCACCTGCAGCATTCAAAGTGAGTACCATCGAAATGGACTCAATTGCAGGCACCTGACAGTCTTCTACGTCCATAAACGCATAGAATGCCTCTTTGGTAACCATCGCTTCAATCACCCCATCCTCACTCATGCTGAGTTCGAGAATCCCAAGATCCTCCAGGTCAGATACCTGTTCGTTACTCTGTTCCGCTGATACACCTGCGCCCAAGGAGGCGAAGGCAAGCAGCATGGTTCCCAATATACAGTATGTGCGCTTTCCAAACATCATTCTGTATTTGTCTGAAGAAGTATATCAAAGAAAACATGGGGGTCCCGGGAATGCCCCTCTTTCAATCGTCATTCGCAGTGAGAAAGTGTTAGGTTCATTCTGTGCAAGGGCTGTTCATGGTCGGGCTAAAGGATACGCAAGGCCGTCCTTTGCGGGACTTGCGAATCTCGGTTACTGATCGTTGCAATATGCGCTGTCGATACTGTATGCCACGCGAAGTGTTTGGAAGTGACTTCGCCTTCTTGAGTAAAATCGATATTCTGACCTATGAGGAAATCGATCGTCTCGCAGGTTTATTCATTTCATTGGGGACAGAAAAAATTCGACTCTCAGGTGGTGAACCTTTGCTGCGCAAAGATTTGCCCGAACTGATTTCGATGCTTGCCCTCCGAGATGTTGAGATTGCGATGACCACCAATGGTGTGTTGCTGCCACGATACGCTCCAGCATTGTCTGCAGCAGGTCTTGACAGAGTTACAGTGAGCTTAGATGCCTTGGATGAAGCCACATTTGCAGCGATCACAGATTCAGGTCACACAGTTGCTGCAGTATTGGCAGGAATAGAGGCAGCAGAATCCGTTGGATTGGGACCAATCAAAATCAACACTGTGGTCAAAAGAGGCACGAATGAGGATGAGTTACTGACACTCGTTGAGCGTTTTTCTTCGCGTGATATTGCCGTTCGGTTCATCGAATACATGGATGTGGGGACAACCAATGGGTGGGCCATGGAAGATGTGGTGACTGCTGCTGAAATACGAAACTTGCTTTCAGAAGTGGAACCCCTTGAAGCCCAATATCCGGGAGAGGTTGCCAAAAGATATCGCTTGCCTCAAGGGGGTGAAGTGGGTTTGATTACCAGTGTGACCGAACCCTTCTGTGGCGACTGTACTCGGGCACGATTGTCAGCAGATGGACACCTCTACACTTGCCTGTTTGCCAGTGAAGGATTGGACTTGTTGACTCCAATACGCGAAGGAGCAAGTGATTCAGAAATTCTTGCCCTGATCGAATCCTGTTGGTTGGCGCGAGATGATCGCTACTCTGAGATCCGCACAGAATCTTCCCCCACGCGTACGCGCGTGGAGATGTCCTACATCGGTGGCTAATCAAAACAGGATTCGGTAACCTCAAGCACGACAGGCCAGGGCGCATCGGTGCGAATTGCTGGCGCACCCCATCGAGCGGTAGCAGCCTTGAAACCAGCATCCTGCAAGCCCGTAATCAACCCAGCAATCTTGGGTGGGCCATTCACATCACAGAATTTTGGCAACATGTCAGTAATGATGAGTGAGGGTGTATCAGCGAGTTCCGCTTCACCCACCAAATGTCGAACGGCTGGCTCAGCATCGTCACCGCAGAGAGTGGTTGCTCGTTCGGCCGTCATCGAAGCCAATACATCTTGATCAAACAGAGGCCCAGTCCAAAGTGGCCCTGAGATTCGCCAATCGTCACGACGGATCGGATGGCTAAATGGAAGCAAGCAGAACGGTTGTTCGCCCTCACTTCCTTGAGGATGTAGTCCAGCATCCGTTGCAGCTTGTAATTCCTCAGCGGTGGGGGAGGCCACTCGCCATCCAAGTTGCTCTTCCAGCACATTTGCAGCTTGGATTGAGCGATGAACTTTGACCGATACCCGGATGTGATGAGAATCCCAGGAAGACAAGAGTGGCATGATGCAACGATCATGCTGGGCTGCGGTTCTTGCAACGGTCGCCATGAGAAGTCTCAATGCTGAATCATGTGCCATTTCATCCGTCCGAATCTTGGCACCATAGCGTCGTAGGCACGCGCTCGCTGAGGACCCCGTCAGGGCTGCAGTATCCGTTGCAGTGATTTCCATCACGGCCCTCCTTGCACTGGATTGCATGGCAGAATCTAGGAATGGAACAGGAGAACCAAATGGATCAATGTCAACCCATTGCCATCCAGAAGAGAGCAATACTTGGCGCGAGTCTTCGTTTCGAAATTCAGCGGTAGGACAATTCTCACGCGCATATTCTAATGCTTCTTCATCGAGGTCCGCACCGACCAATAGCAATCGTTCAGCCTTTTCTTTTGGCAATTCTGTCAGCCATCGATTCATACGACTTCCTGTGGCACAAAGAGCATCAAGTGTGTGAATATGCGGTTTGTTGAACCACTCGGTATCGAGTACATAATCCATCAATAGCACACTTCGAGTTCGACAATCGGCCATGGCAGGATTGTGAAACGCTGAACGATGAGCTCGATCAGCAGGACCCTTTCCATGTCGTTCCATTTGTTTCTCAGTCCGCCCATCCTTTGCAGGGGGTAATCGATGCTGGGTCCGCCCTTCAAGGACGATTTCAGCTTCAGTCAATGAATCACCTCAGTAGTGCTCGAAGACAATATCGGAATTGCAATGTGTGACCTTGTGACCATGGTCTCGAACTTCGCCAACCACTTGGGTCCCTTCAAGACGAGATGTGACCCATTCACAAACAGCGTTCGCGTGTGAAGAATCAATAACCAATACCATGCCCATTCCGAGATTGAATGTACGAGCCATTTCTCTGTCAGAAATCCCACCTGTTGATTGAATCCACTCAAATTCTGGCAACGTAGGCAATGGGTTTTCGATATGCCAGCCAAGAGAATCATGAAGTCTTAGTAGATTGGATAATCCTCCACCAGTGACATGGCAAATACCGTGCAGTGCATCGGCAGGACAAGGTCCATTTCCTGCACGGCAAGCATCGATCAGGTCCGTAACTGGATCGACATAGATTCGGGTTGGGTTGAGTAGAACTTCTCCAAGTGTGATGTCACCATCTCCCATTCGGATGATGTCACGCCCTGGATAGTCCGTGTCAAATGGAGCCGTATCGGTGTATGAAAGACCACTCAATTCGACAACCTTTCGCACCAACGAAAATCCATTGGAATGCACACCACTCGCGGGCAATCCAATCATGACATCACCAGCGCCAATATTGGCACCAGTAATGGCTGCACCCTTGGGCAACCAGCCCAAGGCAGTACCCGACAAATCCAATTCAGTTACAATTCCGGGCAGGCTTGCAGTTTCCCCTCCGGCAAGTGTGACTCTTGCAATTCTACAGGCTTCAGCCAGGCTTGCACCTATGGCTGCGTGTTGTTCAGGATCAGGTTTTGGAACAGCAATGTAATCGACAAATGCAATGGGTTCTGCCCCTACGCAAAGTAGGTCATTGACATTCATGGCCATGCAATCAATCCCTACCCCACTCCAGTGATTCATCATTGAAGCGATTTGCAATTTGCTGCCTACACCATCTGTAGCCAATGCGAGAAGATTGTCTCCAAATTCGATGAGGCCGCCAAATCCTCCTGGTAAATCAACGGGGGCGCCGGGTGTGCCAGCCGCTCGGACTGACCGCGAAAGCGCTCCGACCAGAGATGCGACTGAAGCCCCTTCAAGGTCGATGTCGACACCACTACTGGCGTAGTCCAGCCCATCAGGTTGGTCACTCATCACTTAATGCGAATCGCATCCACCCCTTCAGGCTGTCGTCAGCAATAGTTTCTCTCTATGAACAGGGTCGCAGCAGACTTCATACCCCGGCCCACCCCCTCCGGGGGTGCGGAAGTGAAGTGATGACCACGCAACGACGACTCCTCGTACTGCTAATGACAACCCTCATGCTCGGCACCGGTTTTGCTGGATGCCTTGGTGGTGATGATGGTGGAGATGAACCTGAGAACAATCCCGAGAATGGTGGTGACACGGGTGGAGATACGACCTTTGTCGATTCAGACGGGGATGGAATTGTCGATCTTCTAGACCAGTGTGCAGATACTCCTGCTGGTGCTGAAGTTGATTGGTCTGGATGTCCTGAAGCTGCTGATACAGATGGCGATGGCGTCATTGATGATAGTGATGATTGCCCAGACACAGCCGCAGGTGCTGAAGTAGATGCCAATGGTTGTGTGATTGTTTACGATACGGATGGTGATGGTGTAGAGGATGGCCTAGATGCCTGCCCAGGTACATTGTCTGGAATCGAAGTAGATTCCAATGGTTGTGAAGTTGTTTACGATGCAGACAACGATGGCGTGCCCGATGCAGATGATGATTGTGCCAATACAGAAGATGGTGTTGAAGTGGATGCAAATGGCTGTGCTGTTCCACAAGACAGTGATGGCGACGGTGTCCTTGATGACAACGATCAGTGTGCGGATACTCCTGCTGGAATCACGGTCGATGAAAACGGTTGTGAAATTGTCATAGGTCCAGTTGTCGAAGTCAAAATAGGTGTTCTAACCCCTCGTACAGGAGACAATGCACATTTGTCAGAGGGTCTAGAAAATGCGGCACAGATGGCCATTGATGACATCAATGCTGCTCAGAGCGCTTACGAATTTTCCCTTGTTTTCTTTGACACGGAATCTTCAGGTTCGAAAGGCAGTACAGGAGCCTGGTCTTTGATTGAAGGAGACGGCGTCTCAGGAATCATTGGTGGTGCCTCGTTGTCAGTGTTGGATAACGCGTTTTCACCCCCTCCCAATCAACAACAAGCAAAGCCAATCGAACACCAAATTCCATTCATAACACCATTTGTCGCGGATGGTGATTTTGAAGAAATTTCAGACGACGATCTCATGTGGAGAGTAATTCCCAGTGTATCCGATAGTGCAAATGGGGCGTTGATGTGGTCCAACATTTACGAATTGACCAATCTAGCAGTCATCTACGAAGACAATGGATACGGCCGTTCATCAGAGAGAGTATTCTCAGACTCTTATGATGAAAGCAAAATCTGTGCAACTCTATCCTATCCGTCAAATCCAAGCGCAGCCCAACTTGAGTATGTTCGTGATGAAGCTGTGGATTATGGCTGCGAGAATGCAGTTCTCCTCTCAAAGGACACTGATGCAGCGGTCTTGATTGCGAAAATTAAGGGCGCAATTCCAGATGCACAAATTGTCACTTCTCATCAATCAGGTTATGCTGAATTCCCTGAACTATTGGCTCCTAGTGTCCGCAATCTTGTGATGGGTGTTGTTGGTGCGAACGCTTCGGTTTCTTGGGCATCTCCCCTGCAATCTGGTTTTGATAATGACTATCTGTCCTTGTTTAGTTCGTCTGCGCCTGCACATGCAGGTTCAACCTATGATGCGACTATGATTATGCTTCAAGCCACCATCCAAGCCGGTTCAAGCACCGGTAGCGACATCAAAGCCGCCATCCCATCAGTGGGTTCCAACTATGTAGGAATCAGCGGAACCATTTCTTTCGATTCATTTGGAAACACACCTGAAATGCTGTATGATTTGTTCCGATTTGAAGATGCAGGAGATCTTGATAATGATGGAGAAGTTGACATGTCCTTTGAGGAGATGGGATACTGGGATTCCCGAAACGGTATATCCTCACAATGTCGGGCCAATGCAGGTACGGTTGTCATCGGAATGCTCAGTCCACAGACGGGCATCCATTCCCCCTATGCACAAGGCGAAGAAAACGGTGTTCAATTGGGGGTAGATTTGCTCAACATCAATCAGCGTGGTACCTGTTTTAGTTTGACCATTGCAAACACACAATCAACACAGGCAGGCGCAGCAAGTGCAATGCAAGATTTGGTGAATGCTGGCGTCATTGGTGTAATCGGTCCTCATTCGACTGAGGAAGCTCTTGGAGCATTGGTGGTTGCCGATTCAAACAAAGTACCGATGATCACATTCGGTGCATTTTCAAATGAAGCGATGGACAGCGCTTGGGCTAATTGTGGGGTGGCCTGTACACCAGCAGATTATGGATATCTTTGGCGGGTATCACCTAGTCAAGATCACCATGTATCAGCATTATCTGCCCACATCTCAAATGGCGGGTATTCGAATGTCGCCATCTTGAATGATAACGGTAAGGACAACACCGCAATTGCCACAGCCCTCAGTACAGCCCTTGGGAGCACTTGTTCGGAACAATCATTCCCCGCAGGACAAACAGATTTCAGCACAGAGATTTCCACATTGTCTAGTTGCGATGCTGTTGTGATATTGGCAGAATCGACAGATGGTGCAGCTATTCTGGCAGAGATTCACTCACAATCACTAACCATTGCCAAGATTGGTGGCCATGGAATGGGAGACCTCTCTATGGAGGATACAGTATCAGATCCTGCACATCTAGCAGGTTTGACAGGCATTCGGATGGGCATTGATCACGATTTGGCCGAGTATGATCATGAACTCAAGTATGTGTACATGATGAATTACGGTACTGAATTGCAATCTTATGCAGGGTGGGCAGGTGATGCTGCTCTCATCATGGGAACTGCAACTCTGTTGGCTGATGTCGGTTCACATACTGCGACCCCACAGCGCGTCAATGAGCAGGGGATTTCAGCAGCTGCCGACGAATATGCAGTGAGCAGCGGTGAAATTACATTGAGCACAGTTGATGGAGAAACCAGCCACACCAATCTCGATGTTTACCAATGGGATAGCAATGGCGAATTTACAGAGATTGGCCGATGGCGCCACGACCTGGGCTTGGTCATGTTCTGATTGCATCGAGACAGATTTCAGCAGCCTTTGCAAAATGGCCCTTGGCATTCTGCATCCGATGTCCATCATCAATTTCCATCAATGCGATTACATTCTCATCGCCATCCGCAATGCGCCTTGAATTTCCGATGGGTACAACATCATCTTTGGTTCCATGCAAGATGACTGTTGGGTGATTCAATTTGGGCCAAGACATCTGTTCAGCAGTTTGCATGAAATCCCATCCCAGTGAAATGTCCAATTCGAATCCTTGGTAGGCATATGCATCTTTTTCTTCCCAGTCCCCCATTTCTGAAATCGAGAGTCGGTTGTGCCACATTTCAGCAAGCCCGAAGGCGGGAGCGATTAGCAAGAGCCCAAATGTTGCATCAGGCCGGAGTGCACTGGCGTTTGCAGCAGCCAATCCACCCATGGATGAACCTGCTATAATATCAAATTCACCAGAATCGATATGTGCGAGTAGTACAGCGGTTTCCTGCTCGATATTCCAACCCTTCTCTGACATCACAGGGGCGACAACATCCCAACCCAATTCTTCAATCATGTGTGTAGGTTTTCCACCATTTGGAGTTCCTTCAAACCCATGGGCGAACAGAACTCGCATGTATTACTCCTCAAAGGACAACGGTTTGAATTCACTACCGGGCACTGAACAGCGTGTCATAGGGATGCGGACATTTTTCTCAAGGATGCGTAAATGAAGTTCAGCAGTAACATGCACAATCGATGAAAAAAGGTGTCCACCGTGTACAACATGGTCATCATCTGAGAGGACAATGTGAATGTGGGTGAAGGGCTTTCCATCTAGGACTGATACGTTGCCTTGCATACTCAACAATTCATTCGCTTCTTCCAAAACGACTCGGTGATAAACACTGTCATCGCCCAAGTATCCAACGTCTGTTGCACGCACACGTCCAATACCGCTTGTGATGGCGGCACCAGAGACCCCTTCACTCACACATACTGCTTGAATTGACTCATGTAATTCGTCTCCAGGATCTAGCCTGAGGAAAATGTCACTGCCGGAGCGTGTGTGTTCCATACCTTTGGCGCCTTCTCGGCCGTTCAAAGGGATTGCCACGAAAATGGTAGAAAATTCAATTGGAAACCCCTCCATTGGAAATCGCCATGGCCCTGAGAGTCAGTATCGAGTGCTTCTAATTCCAGTGGAAATGAAGGGGTCTACACCTTTTCTTCCACTAAGTTAATGGACATCGGATGTCGGCTTGCGTTGTCTGTGTGGGGAGGGTTAGGCAAATGGTAATTCATCTCAACGATGCTGGCGCTCGATGGCGTTCTTTCTTTGAAGAAACCTGTGCCAATGACATTTCCACGCTGGCTGCTTCTTGGCCTAGTCAAATGGCTCTTGCTCTGGATTTTTCCAAAATACAGTCGTGGGATGTTCCCTTTGCAGAATTGATTCTAAATCATCCTAGAGAAGTACTTCGAAATGCCGATACGGTTTTGGCAACCCTTTGTCGAGAATCAGGATATGAGGCAGATCCAAAAGTTCGAGTTGTTGGTTTACCTCCAGACGCACAGCAAAAATTGAGGGAAATCAGCAGTGAGCAAGTTGAGACCTTCACCGCATCCGAGGTTATTGTCACCAAGGTTAGTGAGCTCAAGCCACGAATTTATGATGCCATTTTCACTTGTACGACATGCGGCCACACGATTGAAATTTCACAGCCTAATGAATTGGAATTGATTGAACCCTCACAATGTCCAGAAACGGGCGGATGTGGTCGCCCTGCAAGCGGTGCGGGTCGAACTCGATTCGATTTGCGTTGGGAAGATTCCAAATTGATTAACAATCAATGGATGGAAGTTCAAGAACTTCCTGAGAACGTTAAACCCGGTTCACAACCAGTTCGCCTCAGTGTACTGGCAGAAGCAGAATTGGCGGGTAAGCATGTTCCTGGTGAGCGAATTCGAATCAATGGTATTCCGTATCTCCGCACACTCAAGCGTGGAGGTTCAAAGACTCCCATGTTTGATATCTACATTTCATTGCATTCTAGTGAGAGAAAGAACATTCCACTCGAAGAAATTGAAATCAGCCCGAGCGAGATTGCAGAAATAGAGAAAATCGCAGGGCGAGATGATTTGGCTGAACTTTTTGTTCGGTCAATCGCCCCATCTATTATCGTCAGCGAAGACAAAATGAATTGGATCAAGAAATCCTTAGTATTCCAATTGTTAGGTGGTGTGGCTAGAAAATATGGAGATGGCACACGGACACGCGGCGACATCCACATTTTGTTGCTGGGAGACCCAGGTGTTGCCAAGTCTCAGATTTTGTCATTCATGGGTCGAATTTCCCC
>Ga0208764_10003159_pt1 | contig 10110 bp, 9 predicted proteins | sample ETNtaG_18_FD_185762 | JGI IMG/M metagenome (GOLD analysis project Ga0208764, IMG submission 185762) | Marine microbial and viral communities from oxygen minimum zone, Eastern Pacific Ocean - ETNP201302SV91 (SPAdes) (version 2) | ecosystem: Environmental > Aquatic > Marine > Oceanic ...
AAGGCTCCGGCAAAGAAGAAGGCTCCGGCAAAGAAAAAACAATTCGATAAAAATTTCCTTAAAGCTCAAAAAGCACTCCTGCTTGAGGAGAGGGCAAGGTATGTGCGTTCTGCGGAATCACTCCGAGCAGAAGCAGATGCTCTGATAGAGGGTCGAGAACCTGGAGATGTTCAATTCGATGAAGAAGGTGGCGAAGGCGACACTCTAGCTGTTGAAAGAGAGAGGGATTTAGCGCTAAGCGCTCATGCACAAGCAGCGGTTGATGAGATAGACCAAGCATTAAACCGTCTCAAGGCTGGAACATACGGGATCTGCCTTGTATCAGGTAAGTCGATTCCAAAAGAGCGACTCAGAGCTATCCCATGGGCAGCTGAACGAGTGGAGTACAAGACGGGTGGTTTCCTTAGACGGTAGACTAAGTCCGATGCCGTAAAAGTTACGGCAGACTTAAGTTTGGCCCTAGAAGAGTACCTCCTGTGAAAGCTCTATCTAAAAGTAAGACGATAGAAACACCGAGCATGCGGTATTTATCATTTACTACAGTAATAATCCTTGCTTTGGATCAGGTCTCGAAAATACTGGTCGTAGCTAAGTTAGAGGGCAGAGATCCCATTGAGCTGTTCTGGACGCTGCAATTAAATACAACTCGAAACAAGGGAGCGTCTTTCTCGCTTGGCACAGAGTACACGACACTTTTCGCAGTAGTGGCCCTAGTAGCGGCATTAGGAATTATATACCTATCGAAATCTGCTAAAACACCTCTAGAGCTTTCACTATTCGGTGTTGTCTTAGGAGGGGTATTGGGGAATGCCACTGACCGAATCTTTAGAAGCAAAAATGGTTTTCTAAACGGCGGGGTAATTGATTTCATCGATTTTCAATGGTGGCCGATTTTCAATGTTGCCGATATGGCTCTAGTGCTAGGGCTCCCGACATTGGTAATCATAATGCTGAGAGAAGGGCCAGAAAATGATTAAGGACATTATGGTTGTTCGGGAATTCGTCCCAGATGCTCTTGATGGTGAGAGGGTAGACAGGGTGGTCTCGTTTATCACTGGGGCAAGCCGGTCAATGGTTTCTAGGGCTATACAAGATGGCGAAATTCTCTGCAACAATCTTGTAATCCGAAAAGGTTCCCATAAGGTCGTGTCAGGTGATCTTATCGTTGTGGAGTCACGTCACCTAAGTTCTTCTTTCGAGGTAGAAGCAGACCCTACAATCAGTGTCCCTATCGTGCATGAAGATCCAGATTTTGTTGTGATAGACAAGCCTTCTGGCTTAGTAGTCCATCCAGCGACAAGTCATAAGACCGGGACACTAGTCAACGGGCTATTGTCGCTATATCCCAAAATTTCCACAGTCGGTGAACCCGAACGCCCAGGTATAGTTCACCGACTAGATAAAGGCACCTCAGGACTTCTCGTGACCGCTCTCACCCCTGAAGGCTATGTGAAGTTGTCTCAGCAGATTCAAAACAAAACTATCGGGAGGGTTTACACAGCTTTGGTGCTCGGCTACTTGGAGTCTGAAAGAGGAGTTGTTGATGCCCCTTTGGGGCGAGACCCGAAAAATCCTGTCCGGAGGGCAGTAGTTGCAGGTGGCAAAGAGGCTAGAACTCGGTATGAGGTTATTGAGAGATATAAAGACCCTGAACTGTGTTGCCTAGTTAGATGCGAACTCGAGACAGGAAGAACTCATCAAATTCGTGCACATTTCTCTGCTATCGGCCACCCCATAGCAGGGGATAACCTTTACGGAGGTGCGAGTACTTCCATGAACCTCGGGCGCCCATTCTTGCATTCGTCATCCTTGACTTTTCAACACCCCATGACAAATGAGGATCTAAAATTTTCTTCTAAAATCCCTCAAGAACTTTTAGAGATTCTCGAGAAGGTCCAATGAGGCCTGAAATTTCTGCTCCAGATTATTCAGGTGCTTGTGTGAACAATATCGTCCCCGCCCTTATACAACACAAAGAGATAGGTGAAGGATGGATTCCAGATGAAGTTTTAGCGTCAAAACAGGTGGTCCTTCTTGTTCTTGACGGCCTGGGCTACGAACAATACTGCCGTTACAAACGGATACTTCCATCTCTGGATGAATTTACTGATAAGGCAATTAGTACTGTTTTTCCTACAACTACAGCAACGGCTCTAACTTCGATTACCACTGGGTCTACTCCAGGTGAACATGGAATCGTTGGGTATAAGATCCGAGTAGGTACTCAAACCCTTAATATCTTGAGATGGACTACAGGGGGCGGTTCAGCGTTAAAAGAAATTGACCCAATCCAGTTCCAGCCAATCGTCCCGTTTAATGGAGAATGCCCAACAGTCGTTTCCCCTGCACTTTTCACCGATAGCGGATTCACAGATGCACATCTTCGTCATACTAATTACACCGGTTACTGGATCGCGAGCTCTATCGCCACCGAGGTTGGGGAAGCTCTTCGAAGAGGGGAACCGTTCGTTTACGCGTATTACGACGGGTTAGATAAAATCGGCCATATCAAAGGGCTAGGGTTGCATTATGAAGCAGAACTTAAACAAATTGACCATATTGTAAGATCTGTTGTTGAAGTACTGCCCAAGGGTGCAGCACTCGTTATCACTGCCGACCATGGAATGGTCCATACAGGAAATAATTTAACTGAGATTTCTCCAGATGTTTTAAATTATGTGACTGGAGTTTCTGGAGAGGCGAGATTCGTTTGGTTGCACGCGAACGAGAACCAGATAGAGGATCTAATGGCAACAGCTACTGATGCTCATGGGGATATAGCATGGGTTTTCACAGCTAAAGAGATTCTGGAACAGGGATGGTTTGGTAAAGATGTTTCAGAAATAGCTCGAGGAAGAATAGGGCAAATCGCTTTAGTGGTTCATGAGGAAACTGGATTAGTGCCAGATCTGAAATCAGCTCCTAAGTTAAAGGCTAGGCATGGATCTGTAACTGATGAAGAAAGAGTCGTCCCGCTTCTTGCTCTAAAGAACTCATAATATTTCGTCAATGGCCAAAGAGAGGTACTATAAGCGTATGAGTGAAAATCCGGAACATGTACCTGTCGAAGAGACTGAACTAGTTGAAGCAGAGAAAGAAGATACTACCCCCGAAGGTGAGTTTATAGAGCAGCCTGCAAAGGTTATGCGAGTTGGATCTATGCTTCGACAATTGCTTGATGAGCTAAAAGAGGTAACTCTCGATGAAGGAAGCAGAGACAGGATGAGGGAGATCTATGATTCTTCTGTTCAAGAACTTGGTTCTGCGCTTTCTCCAGATCTCAGCGATGAATTAAACCGGATAACGTTGCCATTCGGCGATGAAGAGACCCCTAGTGAGGCTGAACTTAGAGTCGCCCAAGCACAACTTGTTGGGTGGCTTGAAGGTCTGATCCAAGGGATCCAAGCAACTCTTTTCGCTCAGCAAATGGCTGCTCAGCAACAATTAGCTAACATGCGATCTGGTGGAGCATTACTAGCTGGGTCTTCTGGTCAAACCCTCGATGGCGAAGACTCAAATGAAGATTCACAGAATCGGCCTGGAACTTATCTTTAACTATTGGCGTAATGGCCGTAGTTGAACTAAAAAGATAGTTTAATGACAGCTATGTAATTTGTTGTTAATAGCCTGTCTTCGGTTCAGAGAGAATTAAGGGGTTAGTGGTAGGCGTGGCGAAATCTTTCACCCATCTACATGTGCATACTGAATACTCAATGCTTGATGGAGCTTCTCGCCTCGAGGAGCTGGTCGAGGCGGCTGCGAAAGATAATCAAAAAGCATTAGGAATCACCGATCACGGAAATATGTATGGAGTGTTACCGTTTTATCGAGAATGTATTGATAAAGGAGTCAAGCCAATTATCGGGACTGAAGCTTATATGGCTTACGAATCTAGATATGAACGCCCAAGACGCGGGAAAGGTGGAGTCGATGATTCTGGAGGTAATACGGATCAAGGACGGAAACTTTATTATCACCTAACGCTTCTGGCGGAAAATAACACGGGATACAAGAATTTAATCCAGCTGGCAAGCCGTGCTTTTATGGAAGGCTACTACTACAAACCCAGAGTTGATTGGGAAGTCCTTAACGATCACAGCGAAGGTGTAATAGCAACTACGGGTTGTTTAGGTGGGCAAGTTTTACAAGCGCTCATGCGTGACGATGAGGAAGGAGCATACGAAAAAGCAGGGAGACTTCAAGAGATATTTGGCAAAGATAATATGTTTGTTGAACTCCAAGATCATGGTATACCGGAGCAGAAGAGGACTAACCCCGCTCTAGCGCGTATAGCGGAGAAACTTGGTGCTCCTCTGCTTGCGACAAACGATTGCCATTACACGCATCAGCATGATCATGTCGCTCACGATGCTCTTCTATGTGTCCAGACAGGATCCCTGATTAGCGATACGAACAGGTTGAAATTTCATGGTGACCATCACTATTTGAAAAGTGCGGCTGAGATGCGGCACTTGTTTAAATCCGTAGAAGTTGCCTGCGACAATACTTTATGGATTGCTGAAAGGGCTAATGTCGAAATTGAATTCGGTAATCCTCTTCTCCCTGATTTCCCTCTCCCAGATGGTTTCGCTGACGAAGATGAATACCTTCAATATTTGACTCTTAAAGGTGCAAAAGATCGCTGGGGGGAGAACCTTCCAGGCGAAATTTCGGACCGTTTAACCTACGAGCTTAAAGTGATTAGTGATATGGGGTTTTCCGCATATTTCTTAATAACGTGGGATCTAATTAGACATGCCCGAGATAACAATATCCGAGTCGGACCAGGGAGGGGTTCCGCTGCCGGTTGTGCAGTAGCGTACTCCCTATACATCACCGATCTCGATCCGATAAAGTATGATCTTCTATTTGAGAGGTTCTTGAATCCCTCGCGAATTTCAATGCCAGATATCGATATGGACTTCGATTCAAGGTATAGGGATGAAATGATCAGCTATGTTGCTCAACAGTACGGGAGAGATCACGTAGCGCAGATCATAACATTTTCTCAAATCAAGGCTAGAGCAGCCGTACGAGATGCAGCCAGAGTGCTTGATAAGCCGTATGCCCTTGGTGACAGGATAGCGAAAGCTGTCCCGCCTCCTGTTATGGGGCGAGATACCCCATTGCACGCGTGCATTCAAAAAGATGAAAAATACCTAGATGGGTTCAAAGCTGCAGCGGAACTCCGAGATATGGTTAATGCCGACCCAGATGCAAAACAAGTCGTTGATGTTGCTTTGGGATTAGAGGGGCTTCGTCGTCAAGATTCAGTCCATGCTGCTGGTGTTGTGATCACTAAAGAACCGCTAACGGAGTACCTTCCCATTCAACGAAAGCCAGAAAAAGGCAAGGATATTGAAGAAGCTCCTGTAGTGACGCAGTACGAGATGCAGGCTGTAGAAGATCTTGGACTGCTTAAAATGGATTTCCTAGGTTTGAGGAATCTTGATGTCATAAGCGACACTCTTGAGTTGATTAAATCCACCACTGGGGAAGATTTAAACATTGATGCAGTTCCACTAGACGACCAGAAGACTTACCAGATGCTGTCTGCAGGAAGTTCTATTGGAGTTTTTCAACTCGAATCACCGCCAATGCGGGCGCTAATGCGCTCCCTAGCGCCCACAAAATTTGAAGATGTTGCAGCATTAGTAGCCCTATATAGACCGGGACCGATGGCGGCAAATATGCATAATGATTACGCTGATCGTAAAAACGGGCGTTTGCCCATCCAATACTTCCATCCGGATGCTGAGGATTTACTTGCAGATACTTACGGGCTGATGATCTATCAGGAGAGTGTGATGAGGGTTGCTCAGAAGTTCGCAGGCTATTCACTTGCTGATGCTGATTCACTTCGGAAGGCAATGGGTAAAAAAATACGAGAAGCGATGGAGAAAGAGCGTGAACGCTTTGTTACTGGGATGGTTGAGAATGGTTACGATAGAAGACTTGGTACTGAAGTGTTCTCTACTATCTCGCAGTTCGCCGACTATGCGTTCAACAAGAGTCATAGCTACGGGTACGGGTTGATAGCGTATCAGACAGCATTTTTAAAGGTGAATTATCCTATGCAGTACATGTCGGCGCTTCTTACGAGTGTCAAAAAAGACAAAGATAAGCCAGCTGTTTACCTTAACGAATGCCGGATGATGGGTATCGATGTAGTAGTGCCGGATGTTAACAGGGCACAAATGAACTATTTCCCTGAGCTTGGCTCTGATGATGAGAATGGAAATATCGTGTTTGGCTTGTCAGCTATCCGGAATGTAGGTGAGGGGCTAGTCAGATTACTTCTCGAAGAGCGGGAAGCCAATGGAGTATTTGAAAGTTTCTATGACTTCTGTGAAAGAGTGGACATGCAAGTGCTAAACCGGCGCGCAATAGAAGCATTGATAAAAGGGGGGGCCTTCGATGGGCTTGGCCATAAGCGTCAAGGGCTATTAGGGGTATTTGAGCGAATTGTTGAACAGGTAGTAAGCCGGCGTCGTGAACGTGACATGGGGGTGATGACACTCTTCGATGCCCCAGCAGAGTCTGGGGCTGTATTCGATGAGAAGATAGAAATTCCAGAAGTTGAATTCGAGAAATCTCAACGCCTCGCATATGAAAAGGAAATGCTTGGGAGGTACATCTCTGATCACCCATTGGGAGGGTACGAGCATGTTCTTAGAAGAAAATGTAATTTCACTTCATCCTCTGGAGATAGTGCTGAAGAAGGCAAGGTTGTTGTTGCAGGAGGTGTAGTTACTGACCTTCAGAAGAAGTGGACCCGACGAGGAGAACTTATGGCAAGTTTTACCCTGGAAGATCTCGAAGGGACGGTTGAGGTCATTATATTCACAAAGGTAATGGCTGAGATTGGGCACAAGGTTATTGAAGATGAACCGATTTTATTAACAGGACGAATTGACAAACGTGATGACAATGTGAAGTTAATTTGTCTTGATATCAGCCAACTTGAAACAGACTCAAATTCCCCCTTGTCGTCGCTAGAAATTCGTGTTCCCTCTACTGGTGTCACAGGGAAACATCTTGAACAGTTATCGGGTATTCTCAAAGGTCATCATGGTGATTGTGACGTTTATCTCCATCTTGGTGATAAGAAGATTTGGCTCGGTCCTGAATTCCGAGTGGAGCCTCATTCAGGCTTGCTGGGTGAGATACGTGTCCTTCTCGGGGCTGAGTCAATTCGATAGATCTCAAGTTGCATAAAAACCGAAATCAGGCTGAAATGGTAGTAAGAGGTCAATGGGAAGTGCCTTGCGGAGAGATATGGCATTCGAAGTAGAAACAAAAGACTGCACAGCAGTAACTGATGCGGAGTTAGGTGAACTAGAGGCGGTATCTGCCGATTCTTCCTCTGCTTTTTCGATGGGGTTGCTGTCGAAACAAACTGAGGAATGGGTTCTCCTTACAACAGCTCGAGAAAATGACAAATTGCGCGGCTATGTCTTCTATACTTTGGAACGCATAGGTGGCACTCCAGCTGTGGTTATGGGTTTGGCTTCTGTTGAACGTAATAATAAAAGGTCGACAGTTCTCCGTTCTCTAATGTCAGAGGTTTACCATAGAGCGCTCATGGCATTCCCAGACGAAGACGTTGTCTTCGGTACCCAAATCATTAATCCTGGCGCCTTTGAGGTTTTCCGTGATCTAGAGCAAGAACTTCCAAGGTCAGGGCATAAAGTTTCAGGGGAAGAGAGGGCGTGGGGCAAGAGATTCGCAAAACGGTTAGGTGTTTCTAGTCTCGCTTATGACGACAGAGCATTTACCGCTATAGGAGATGGTTCAACCCCACGAATTTTTGACTATGAAAGCATGAAGGAAGATAAAGTCAACAAGGATATTCAGCAGCTCTTCACAGCAGTACAAGTTGAGAATGGTGATACGCTGATTGCCCTTGCTTGGGCCATGGCAGAGCGCTTAGAGAAACTTGGACGATAGCCAAACCAGTCACTTCGCAAGCTTCAGCCATCTTGTTAGGGGTCGGAGGATGTCTCGAAGTTTCACCGATTCTAAACTTGACGATGAAGTCGTTGATGGATTGATACGTTTAGCTCGATTTGCTCCTCGGGCTGGCAATACTCAAGGGATTGAGTTCCTGATCATAGAAAGTGCTCAAGTCGAGAAGTATTGGGAAACCACCTTTAATGAAAAGAGCCGAACTGGCTTCCCTTGGCCAGATTTATTCAAGGCCCCAGTCCTTGTATTAGTTTGGGTTGACCCAGAAATATATGTGGCGCGGTATTCAGAAGAAGATAAAAGGGAGAGCGGGCTTGGCGTTGATTCCTCTGCATGGCCAACTCCATACTGGTGGGTAGATGGAGGGATGGCAGCAATGACTATTTTGCTAGGGGCCGAGGCGCGGGGTCTAGGGGCGCTATTTTTTGGGCTATTTGAGCATGAAGAAAGAGTTAAGACCGAGTTTGGTGTTCCCCAGAGATTTAAATCTGTTGGCGCTATTGCTTTAGGGGTAGCAACCAGTGAGCAGAGAAGGAGCTCATCTTCAAAACGTCCAAAGAAGAAACTTGATGAAATAGTGCATCGTGGCCATTGGACTACTTGATTACCAAAGGCAAAAGTGCGCTAAGATCGAAAAGAGCTAATGGAGATTTGATGACTGATCTGGAAAACCTAGAATCGATTCAACAGGTGCCTTTCGTTGACTATCTTGTACTAGGGGAGCATCCGTATCTTTGCGCTAACGAATGCAACCAGTGCAAGGCAAGGTTCTTTGACCGAAGAAACGCCTGCGCTAGCTGTTTCAGTGATGAATTTACGAAAGTTCGAATTGTTACAACAGGAGAAGTAACTAGCTTCACTATTGTTGAAATGGGGCCCGTGCCCTATGTATCTGCGATAGTTGACTGTGAAGGTACCCCAGTCCGGTGTACTCTCATCGGGGTAGACCCTACCCCAGAAGAGGTCCAACTTGGAATGAAGGTAGAGCTTACGACGTATTCCATGGGTGTAGATAGCGAAGGAACTGAAGCAATAGCATTCGGTTTTACCCCTAGTAAGAAATCGATGAAAAGGAGCAAATGATGGGATCGGAAGATGTTTGGATTATTGGGTCCAATATGACGAAATTTGGTAAACACCCTGAAAAAGATGTTGTTGACCTAGCTTCTGAAGCGAGCGTCTCCGCTCTCCGTGATGCTGAGATGACAATGTCTGATGTAGGTGTCTTAGGTGTAGGGAACTTGATGAACGCAGGAGCGGGAATTGGGCAGCAGCTACAAAAACAAATAGGCCAGACTGGAATTCCTGTCTTTAATGTCTCTAATGCTTGCGCGACAGGAGCGACAGCGTTACGAGTGGCCATAATGGCCGTTAAAGCTGGAGAAACAGATGTTGGGATGGCCGTGGGAGTTGAAAAACTTGCTGGCGCTGGACTTCTAGGTCAGAGAGGCCCAAAACCGAAATCAGAAACTTGGGAACCAAGCGGTCGATTTGGGGCGATCGGATCTACAGAAGGACGAATTGGAACCAATATCATGCCCGGTGTATTCGCCCAGGTTGGAATGGAGTACGGCCACAAATATGGCGGGGCTAGCTTTGAACTATTCGCTAAAATCTCAGAGAAAAATCATGCTCATTCGACCTTGAATCCTCTAGCGGCTTACCAGAAAAGATTTACATTGGATGAAATCATGAATGATGTAATGATCGCCTACCCGAATACAAGGCCAATGTGTTCTGGGAATTGCGATGGTGCTGCAGCAATGATTGTAGTCAATGACTCTAAGCTGCAGTCATTGCCTATCTCAGTGAGGAAAAGGGCTGTTAAGATCTCTGCGTCAGTCTTGACCTCCGACCCTTGGGTTGAGGGTTGTCAAGTTCTTCCTGATGTAAATACTCTTACCCGAAATGCGGCGACTCAAGCATATGAACAAGCAGGAATCGGCCCAGAAGATCTGGATCTCGTAGAACTTCACGCTGTTTTGCAACTGCTGAACTTGTCCACTACGACAATCTGATGCTCTGCGAACAAGGCGGAGCCGTTGACTTCTTCGAATCTGGAGCTCCATGGCGTGATGGTGCCAAACCAGTCAATGTCTCAGGTGGACTTCAGTCAAAAGGACACCCGATTGCAGCTACGGG
>Ga0208764_10003161_pt1 | contig 10106 bp, 6 predicted proteins | sample ETNtaG_18_FD_185762 | JGI IMG/M metagenome (GOLD analysis project Ga0208764, IMG submission 185762) | Marine microbial and viral communities from oxygen minimum zone, Eastern Pacific Ocean - ETNP201302SV91 (SPAdes) (version 2) | ecosystem: Environmental > Aquatic > Marine > Oceanic ...
TTGGAGCCTCTTTTTATGGAGTTACGGCACAAGGTTCACAAAGATGGATTAATTTACACTTTATAAATTTGCAGCCTTCTGAACTGATGAAAATTGCTATAATTGTATGTTTTGCAAAGTATTATCATCGAGTGCAAATAAGTAGTGTTAATAAAATTACATTATTAGCTATTCCAATGGTAATATTAATTATTCCAATTTTTTTAGTAGTAGCGCAACCTGACTTAGGTACTTCAATATTAATTGCTTTAAGTGGTTTGATGGTTTTATGGTTAGCAGGAGTAAATGTAAAATATTTTGTTTACACTGGCTTAATATTTATTATTTCTACACCATTTGTTATTTCTTTTTTAAAACCTTACCAGAAATTAAGAATATTAACTTTTTTTAATCCTGATAAAGATCCACTTGGCGCCGGATATCAAATAATACAGTCAAAAATAGCAGTTGGATCTGGAGGGTTGTTTGGAAAAGGATTTTTGAAAGGAACTCAAGGTTATTTAGAATTTTTACCTGAAAAACATACAGACTTTATATTTACTTTATTTTCAGAAGAATTTGGGTTTATCGGTTCATTAGTATTATTATTGGTCTACGCTACAATAATATTTCGAATTACAAGAATAGGATATCAATCGAGAAGTTTTTTCGGAAGATTATTTTGCTTTGGTTTTGCTTCATCAATCTTCATATATATTGCTGTAAACATGTGCATGGTCTTAGGACTGTTACCAATTGTAGGATCTCCTTTGCCGATAATGTCTTATGGAGGGTCATCAATGCTAGCCACTATGATTGGTTTTAGTATAGTTATGAGTACCAATATTTATCAAAGGCAATTAATTTCATAAATTAGAATTTTGCTAAAAATATAGAAAATAAACGATTTTTTTTAACTATTTTGGGTATAATCTAAAGTTTAATCTTTGTTATTTGGGGTATTTTATTATTATATAGCAAAATTTTATGTTTGATAAATTAGAAGAATTAGCAAAAAATAATAAAAAAATTTCTGATTTCCATATTAGATCTGGCTCACCTCTTGGCTACAGACAAACAGGAGAAATATTTAAAGTCAAAGAAGTTATGATTAAGGCTCAGGATCTACAGGATCTAATGAGCACAAATTGCAATGAGGTAGAAATAAAAAGATTTCAAGAGACTCATGAATTAGATTCATCTGTAACTTTAAGTGGATTAAGATTTAGGGCAAATTTTTATAAAACTATTAATGGCCCAGCTGCCGTTCTTAGAAGGGTAGAAACTGTAATGCCCGAGATGGCACAATTTGATTTACCACAAGTACTTTATGATATTATTGATATGCATAAAGGACTAGTTTTAGTTACAGGCCCAACAGGTTCAGGAAAATCGACAACGCTTGCAGCAATAGTTAATGAAATTAATAAAACAAGAACTTCAAACATAATTACCGTTGAAGACCCAGTAGAGTTTATACATAAAGATATAAAAAGTATTGTCTCTCATAGAGAAGTTGGGAAACAAACAAAGAGCTTTGCAAGCGCACTGAAAGCTGCACTAAGAGAAGACCCAGATGTAATACTAGTAGGAGAGATGCGAGACCTAGAAACAGTTGGACTTGCATTAACTGCAGCTGAAACAGGTCATTTAGTTTTTGGAACATTGCATACAAGTGGAGCACCAAGTACTATAAATAGAATTATAGACGTGTTTCCACCTGAACAACAAGCACAGATACGTGCACAAATTTCTACATCATTAAAAATGGTAGTAACACAAAGATTATTAAAAACAAAAGATGGCCAAGGTCGTGTAGGTGCTTTTGAAGTGATGAAGTGTACTGCTCCTATTCAAAACTTAATTAGAGAATCTAAAATTCATCAAATTCCGAGCATTATGCAAACTGCAGTTAAAGATGGAATGATAACCATGACTAAGTCATTAGAAGAACTAGTGAAAGCAGGAAAAATAGATGCGTCGGTTGGAAAAGAACATTAAAGGTATTACACTTTTAGAAATATTAGTTGTAATTGCAATCATTGGAGTTATTAGCGGTTTTTCATATCCTAGCATTAGCGATTGGCGATCATCTAGAGTTATAAAAGACGAAGTACAAAAAACTGCAAGTTTATTTCAAAATATTAATGCACAAGTCAAAAGAGGTCAGTACTCGTATGTTCAGGTTGAAGTTTCTGTACAGCCTGAGTTAATAGTATTAACTTCCAAGGGAATGCAAACTTCGAGTTTTTCATCTTTAATTAATTCAGACTGGTGGAGTGATAATAGAGACTTAAGATGCCAAACAGAAAACACAGTAAATTTAGGCGACGGTGATATTGATTACTGGAATCATATCGGAGGAATTGATACCAATAGAGTTGAAGTCAACCAGACAACTTTAACAAAAACTACTACTGATCTTGCTGATGGCATACACGCTATATGTTTTTCTAAAACTGGAAAATATCATAGCGGAGAAAATGGATTAGATGGTGAAATTTACTTAACTTTATGTAAAAGAACTGCAGCATTTCCAAAATGCTCAATTTCAGGCGATCCTCCATTTGGTCCAGCAGATAACAAACTTGAGTTTGTTCATCAAGTTAATTGGACAAGGTTTGGAGAAATAACCGTTGATAAGTGGAGAAGTTCTACTGCTACTAAAACAGGAGCTTGGGTTGTACAATATTAAAAATATGAATAAAAAAATTCTTGGACTGTCTATAGTTGAAGCTCTTGTGGCTACAGTAATCGTAGGCATAGGATTTGTAGCAGTATTACAAATGACTTCTTTTGCAGTTACTTCAATCGACACTTCAGGTGAAAGAACGAAAGCGAATTATATAGTAAGCATGATTGCTGAAGATATAATTGGACACAGAGATTCAGATACTCTAACTGGAAATAGGCTTGCTGAGGAACTTGTTGTTGAAGGAGGATTTAATGGCGATATTTCAAATTGTAGGCCACGAGCAATAGTTGGTGGAAACGCTGATGTCAATGTTGATGCTACTGGTACTGAAGTAAGTACTATTTATGGAAAAGTTGGCACCATAGCAGATACCGACAAAGCCAAAATAGTAAAAGATAGAAAATGGCGATCTGTCTTTCAAGACAACAACTTTGTAAAATGTAGAAGCGACCAAGATGTAAAAACAGTAAGAATTTTTAAAATATGTACGTGGGCTGATTGCCCATTCAAAAATTCCAGCATAACAGATGAAGGTTTGTATCTTGGTAGGGTTCAAATAAATATAAATGATGGAAAAAAAAGAAAGTATTTATATTTTCAAGCTGATTATAAATTAAAGTCATTTGAATTTGAAACTGGCGGAGGAAATTAAGATGGCACTGGTAGCTAATTCAAAAAAATATATTTCTGGAATAACCTTAATTGAAATGCTTATAGGGATAGTCATTTCTACTATTATTATGGGAGCAATGTACACAACTTATACTGTTGTAAACCAAAGCTACTCTCAAGTAACAAACAAAGCTAAAATTAGTCGTTCCGGAAGAGATATTGTTGAAATGTTAATTAGAGATATAAGAATGGCAGGATTTAAATATGTTCTTGGCACTAATACGTTAACAAATGACGATGGTGTTCCAATTCCAGCCAGCTCCTATTTAGACTTCAATACAGAAGTACAACCAGTTCATGATAGTCATGATCCTATTATAATAATTAAAGATGATCTGGGTTATGAAAAAGCAAAAGAGACCTCAAGAAATGGAAATAATATACCAGAATTACCAAGAGAAGATTTAGGATATAAAGCTCTTAAAACCAGGCATACGAAACAAGCAGATCAAGTTACTGATATGTTAACTATGTGTTGTGATAAAATTCATATTGTTTATGATGATTTTAATCAGCACGATATTCAACCTTATAAGAGATATAGAGTTACTTATTATGCGCTGGCTGTAATAGACGGCATAAAAATTGGTGACACAGATAATAGAGAGAACCTTGATCACTATTATTCGATATTTAAAACAGTTGAGGCATGGCAACAAACCATGGTTCAACCAGGTGACGATCCTGCCGACGGAGAGTGGGTATCTGATTGTGATGAGTGTTATGTTGAACAAAAAATTCGTGACCATGTTGTTGATATGGAGTTTATTGCTACCGATGAGAATGGAAGAGTATTAGATATAGTGAGATCAGACAATAGAGAACAGCAAAAAAACATAATTAAAGTAAGGGCAATAGATATAAGATTAACATTTAGATCAAAATCAAAATTTTTTAGATTTGCCAGCAAAAAACTTATACAAGGTTTTGGAGCAAGAGGAGTACCATTTAGAGATAGATACTTAAGAGATTCTGTAATTGTAACGGTTTTTACTAGAAATATAGGAATTTAAATTATGAAAAATAAAAATGAAAAAGGTTTTGCTCTAATTCTTTCATTAACTTTACTTCTTGTAATGTCGTTGTTAGGAGGGTCTTTGATAGTTATTACTTCAAGTGATCATCAAAGTAATAATACAAGCGATGAATACCAGCAAGCTTTTTATGTTGCAGAAACCGCATTATTAGAGGCTGAAAAAGATTTAATAAATACCATGATGGGAGAATGGTTAGATCCAAATCAAACAGACCCTGACACAGGTGCATCAATGGTGAATATGCGAGACAATATTGAAGCAACTCAAGAAAATATTACTACTCATAATAACTATGTCGCTCAGCTCCAAGCCCATCAAATAACGGCTACTGATGCAAATTTAGCAAGAGATATAGATGCAAGAAAAATTCCACAAAATGTAGCTCAAGCAACATCAGGACTAGATAGAGATACACAATGCTTTAATAGTTTTAAAAATCTAGTGAATAAAGACAGCATTCAAGTTGTTAAACATAAAACAAATCAAAGTTTTCATGATCTTATAATCTTTCCACTTTTAGAAACAGATAATTACATCGCTGTAGACCCTATAGCAACTCAAAGAGAGATGGATAGAGAAAAAGAACGGATGAGCGAATATTTTTTTGAATACTTTTCAGTAAATTTAGGATCTGTTGCTTTTAAAGGAAGTGGTTCTAGTTTAAAAAAAACTACAACAAATTTACAAAAACAAGGTACACAATACAAAATCTATGGCTGTGGTTACCTTGAAAGAGATGGAGATATTGAAATTTTAATACCTCTTGAAACTATTATTACTTTAGAAAGTTAAAATAATGTTGGAATTAATATATATAATACAATATTTTGTTGAAAAAAAAATTATATGAAAAACTTTTTAAAAATATTCTTAATTTTATTTTTCGGTCTGTTTTCTAATATTCAGGCATATGCATGTGATGCGCTAAATATTGAAATAGGTACTAAAATTAGCAAAATAAAAAATTATTTAGATTTTATTCAAGAAGATCTATTAATTCAATTAAATGAATTAGATGATGAAGACAAAGAGGAATTGGAATCAACATTTAAATTTCGAGGCATGACGGAACAATATTGTCCAAACATGGGACTTGAAAATACATCAATTAGTATATTTGTTTATGATTTAAAGGTAGCAGGTATCCAGTTAGAAACTTGGGACCCAAAGATTAAAAAAAATAAAATATATGAATATGTTAAAAATAATATTGGTGAGATGGAAAAAATAGTTGAAGAAGATGACAATTGGATCGGTCATCAAGATGTAAGCACGGGCGGTAGAGTGATATATTATACGAAGTATAAAGACTATGGAGAAATTTATGAACTTTTAGATATTTCTAATGAAGAGTATGTTGATTTTACTCTTCAAGAAGAAGTGGAAGAGGTAATTTTTTAAATTATGAAAAAAATTATTAAATATTTATTATTATTTACTTTTCTTTTGGAATTTGCTGGCCAAGTTCCAGTTGAAGCGAAGCCAGTGCCACCGGGTTCTGGAGAAGGAGATGTCGCTGCAAATATTTTGTTTTTAATAGATAGTTCTGCAAGTATGAGAAGAAGAATAAATAATAGAGATACAGTTCAGCCGATAACTGGTGTGATTCAGTCCTCTGACGGAGGTATAATTGCTACTCAAAGCAGAACTTTTGGTATAGTAAAATTTGACACATCAGGATCAAGGGAAAATACATGGAATAACAATGTATCAAGGTATACAGGTAATCTGACTCATGACTGCCAAGCAATTTATGATGGCGGTCCAACCTATACAACAGGAACAGAAAACACACTAGCAAGGGCCACATGGAATCCTCGTACAGCTAGATCTGTAACCACAAATGCTGCCTCGAATGGCGGTATTACAAATCAACATATAATTTTTTTTACTTCTTGGGATATGAATATACTTGGCGAAGGAGCAATAGTTGGTATTTCTGAAGACGGACAAAATTGCAGATTTTTTATCCGTATGGGTTTTGTAGTTCATGCCTTTGATCTAGAAGTAATAGATGTAGACGGAAATGATGAGCACATTATATTTGCACACGGAGTAGAAACTGGCACCAGGAATGGTGTATTTCGAACTTTTAATATAACTCGTGGAGAAATGGGACCTCTTCAAAATTTTGGAAGAGATGCTGACACAGGTGACTTTTTCGCAACTCATGCCAGATCAGCAGTTGCGGTAGATGAAAATGATCAACCTACATTTTATTATTTACCACGATGTACTATATCTGGTTACACATTAGGAAGAGTTGGAACAAGCGGAACTTTTCAAATAACCTCCGGAAATGCACCCTCTAGATCATATACAGCTAATGCAAGAAGAAGAACTTTAGATACAAGATTAGCATGCGCCACAGCAATGGATTTTGATCCTGATGATGATAGTATTGCATATGTAGCTTCTCAGTGGAGAAATGTTGTACAGAAAGTTCAGTTTACAGGTGCTACTACATTTACAATTTTAGAAAGAGTAGGTACTGGAAGACGTACTCGTGGTAGAATGAATGTTGCAGCAGCTGGAGAACTTAATGCAAATAGCGTAATATTAAATCGACCTACTTCCGTACACGTGACATCAACCAGAGTATTTGTTGGTTCTCAAGCTGGTTCTACTGTTGATGTATTTAATGAAGATCTGTTTAATGCAGCAAACCAAGATGATACTTGGCTCCTACAAATGGGAGGCGGAATAATGACGAGATGGACTGGTGTTAAAAGAGCAATATCTGCAATTTTAAGTGATACTTCAATAACTACTGGTGCACATTTCGGATACGGACACTGGAATGCAGGTGAGCATGGTAGAGGTAGAGACCAGCGTCAAGGTGGTAGAAGGTGTCACAGAGGATGGGATGATTGTAATTATTGGACCGGATGGACACCTGGAGTAGGTGGCGATGGCACTATAATTCATATAGCTGGAAGATCTACACAATGTAATAGAGACCACTGTTTAAATGTAGCTCCAAGCTCAGAAGGATGGAGACGGATTTTACCTCAATTAATGCCACAAGGACTTGCTTGGGGAACTGACGCCAAGGCTTTTTCTCAAATGGCTGAACGATATTTTGCTATGGATGTAGAAGGACACCCTTATGATCCAGATTCTGACTGTCAATTAAACTATATAATAGTAATTGGAGATGGTGAGATGATGAATATAGGTGAGGCAATAACTAATTTAGAGACGTTAAGAGGCAGGCCTAATCCAGTTAAAACATTAATGGTTGCTTATGGAGATGGTATTAGCACCAGGGGTATGGATAGATTTGATAGATTGGCTCAAGCAGGATCTTGTTCAGGAGGTGCTTTAGGTGCTGCCGATTGTGAAGAAACCATTGAAGCTCGTACACCAGGTGATTTAAAGTCAGAAGTTACTTCTAGGATAAGACAAATTCTTGCTGAGAGACTTTCATATACTGCGCCATCTATTACTGCAAATGTTCAAGAAGGTGGATCTTTGTATCAAGCACAATTTGGCTACCAACAATTTGGAGAATGGCATGGTACAATATTAAGAAAAACACTTGAAGCAAATGGAGATGTCACACATGAAATCCCAGAAGGAACCGATCATGATGGACCTAATTGGAATGCTGCAAACGAAACTCGTGAGCAAGCGGTTCAAGGTTTAAGAAATATTTGGACAACTCTGGAACTAAATTCATATATAGGTGATTGGGACAATTTTACAGAAGATAATGAACCGCAAATATCTGAGTATTTTGATCTGTTAGGCTATGAAATTCCAGACTATCACCACACCAATTCGCATTGTACAAACATTGGTGAAGATGGATCAGATGATGATGCAATAGGGATAATAAATTTTATTAGAGGAAGCGATTTTTTTGATTACGATGGAGATTGTAATGATTTTGGAGGAGATGAAGGAATTGATGAGATAAGAACCAGCGTACTTGGTGATATATACCATTCTCAATTAATTGAGGTTGGACCTCCTGATGCTAACATATTTTTTACAAACACTAATGAAGAGTCATATTTTAGATCTAAGAATAACTATCAAGGATATCAAGCTCTGCATGCTAGTAGACAAAATATAGTTTATGCAGGATCTAACAGTGGTGTGTTACATGCATTCAGAGCTAATTTTAATGATTCTGGACGAGGTGGGCAAGAATTATGGGGATTTGTACCGCCTTTTATTATAGGAAAACTTCCTACACTAATTAGTCCTTCGCTTGACGGTACAGTTGGCTTAGCCGATAGTAGAACAGATGGTGGCTCAAACTCTATTTTTGGAGTTGATGGATCGCCAGTAGTTCATGATGTATTTATGACAGGTTATGATGGAAATGCAGCTTGCCAATATAATGCCACTCCAAAATGGCGTACGATATTATTTGTACCTTATGGAAGAGGAGGGTCAGGATTTTCAATTTTAGATGTCACTTATCCAATTATTTCAGATACTCAAGGCCCATGTCATGTGTTTTCAGTTTATAATGATTCTATAAATAGTAAAATTCTTATTGCTGATAGAGATGGTAGAGTAAAAGAAAGAGAGTACAACCAATCTACATACAATGTAGGAGAATCTCTTGAAGCCCTGCAAGCAGATAGCAATCTTCAAACAGCCCAAGATGATGATGGATGGCCAGACGCTGATACTACCACTGCACAAGATGCAATAGCAGAATGTCAAGAAAATGCAGATGCTGGAAATACTCCACCAGACTTTACAGGTCCTTTTCATGTTGAGGGAACAGCATCTTGTTATACAGGTAGTACTTTCACTTTTGAAATGGGAAGAATGGAAACTGTAGCCGATGATGATAACACCATTCCTAAGCGTTCTTTAAGAGTTACTGAAACAGTTGATGGAGTGGTGACAACCATACCTTTTGATAAAGCAGAGTATGAAAATGATCAAGTGGTGCTTACTTTTGCTGCTGATAAAAATTACAACCCAAGAGGACAAGGTGAACTTATCGTAACTGAAAACGGTGTTCAGAGAACTATAACTCTACCCCCATCGAATGATTTTCAAGTTTCTACATCATGTGTTGCAGATAGAGGCATACCAAAAAAATATGATTACACTCAATTAGGAGAAACCTGGTCTGCTCCTAGGATATTTAGAATACCTGCTATTATACCAGATACAGGCAAATTATTGAATAACGGTATTGATGGCGATAAATATGTAGCTGTATTTGGAGCAGGTATGGGCAATGTAAGTTTGTGTGCAGGAAATGCTTTTTTTATAGTAGATTTAGAAGCAGGACTAGATGTGATGAATACTAATGATAGCGCGGAAGAAGGTCCTGGACAAATATATGGAGCAGAAGTTAATAATGGTCCAATTACTATTATTGATACAGATCCTGCTGGAATATATACAGAAGATGGTAATCTAATGGCAACAGGCAATGCAAGCGATATTGGAAATGCAATGCCATCTTCACCAATAGTAATAACACCAGAAACTGCAAGCAATATACCTTGGAGAGGAGCGATGGTTTATATAAACGATTTAGAAGGTAAAATTACTAAAATTAATCTTACAAACCAAGATGATGAAGGTGTTGATATGTTTGATCAAACTACTTTATTTAGCCTGGGTGCAAATTCATCGAATGCCAGACATAGTTTCTTCCAAATGGATGTAGCAATAGGTTCTGATATGGGTGAGTTTTGGTTGTTCGGTGGAACAGGTAACTTTAACAGTATTGGTCAAACGCA
>Ga0208764_10003166_pt1 | contig 10095 bp, 9 predicted proteins | sample ETNtaG_18_FD_185762 | JGI IMG/M metagenome (GOLD analysis project Ga0208764, IMG submission 185762) | Marine microbial and viral communities from oxygen minimum zone, Eastern Pacific Ocean - ETNP201302SV91 (SPAdes) (version 2) | ecosystem: Environmental > Aquatic > Marine > Oceanic ...
CTCACCAAATTTGATCGCAGCCAGGCTCACAGTTCCCATGACAAGAATGTTGAAAACGAGGCCAAGATACAGGGCTCGAAATCCTCTTAGAAATGCAGCGGGCCTTCCCCCATATCTCAATTCGTAAAACTCAATGTCCGTGAGGACCCCTGAACGATGCCAGAGCCTTGCATATACAAATACGGTCAGCATTCCCGTCAAAAGGAATGCCCACCATGCCCAATTTCCTGAAACACCATCGCGGCGAACAAGATCAGTGACCAGATTAGGAGTATCTGTTGAGAAAGTGGTTGCGACCATGCTGATCCCCAATAACCACCACGGCATGTTCCTTCCAGCAAGAAAGAATGATCTTCTGTCACTGCCTGCATTTTTTGATGCCCATATTCCCATGGCTAGGGTGAGAGAAAAATAGACTCCAACAATGTACCAGTCTAGTGTAGATAAGATCATTGATCTATGCTCGATCGTTCAAGCCAAATATGGGTGGATTATTTTTCCACTTTCCGCGAGTAAAATCAGGGACCTTCACAGCAGCACTGCCCAAACGTATCGATCTCTCGCTTAGCGGAGATATGACACTCATGCTGGCAGCGTCATAGACATCCATGACCGGTTCTGCTCCCTTCAATGACTCAATGAAGGCTCGTAAAATAAAAAAGTCCATTCCTCCATGCCCCGATCCTTCGGCCTGATCTTGGAACCGTTTCCAGAGGGGATGATCATGCTCCTTGAGGTATGGATCCTCATCCTCCCAACGGTGCTCATCCTTGCTCAATCCCTCGATATAGAGCGAACGTGCATCCTTCTGCCATATGCCTAGCGTACCCTGGACCCTAAAATTAAGTGAGTATGGTCTTGGATTGTTTGTATCATGGCTTAGCATGATGGTCTGGCCTTGGTCACATTTTATGACCGTGGTCACAATGTCTCCACATTTGAAATTCACAGATGCATTGGGATGATCAGCGCCCCCTTTATCGACAATGTATTTATGTAAGCCTCTAGCCTGGGTTGCTGTCGATGTCAGGTGGACCATTCGGTTGCCACGATTGATGTCTAGCATGGGACTAACGGGTCCAATGCCATGGGTGGGGTATAGATCTCCATTACGATCGATGGAATGCTGTGTCCTCCATTTTGCCTCCGAATATCCCTTTTCACCATACTCGACACCTCCCCCATAGGGATTGACCCCATCATTGAACTTTACATGCCTAAGGTCATGCTGATAACCTCCCTGGCAATGAAGCAGTTCACCAAACATGTTCTGTCTGACCATGTTCAGAACGGCCATGACATCACGGCGGTAGCAGACATTTTCCATGATCATACATAATTTACCTGTCCTCTCAGATACATTTACAAGGTCCCAACATTCATCCACTGTAAGGGCAGCTGGTACCTCTGTCCCGACATGCATTCCTGCCTTCATTGCAGCAATGGCCATGGGGTGATGCCACTCCCAAGGTGTCGCAATATAGACGCCGTCGAGGTCCTCATTCTTGACCAAGTTTCGAAAATCTTCTTCATTCTTCTTGTAGACCTTAGGCTCTGGTTTTCCGCCATCCTTCAAGATCTTCAATGCAGATCCGATCATTCCATCATCAATGTCACATATCGCTGGTATCTCTACCTCTGGATATTTGGCAGCAAGCCATAACATCCACTGCCCTCTCAAACCGGTACCAATGAATCCTAACTTGACCCTTGTCTTCATTCGAGATGAAAAAAGTGCTTGAGGCATCATGGCTGCCGCTCCCCCTGCCACAGCGGTCGTCCTCATGAATTGTCTTCGACTAATGTTCTTTGCCATGCTCTACTCCTATTTATGTTACAGATCTTTTGTTCTAAAAAGTTTAAAGGATGGAATGGGTCTCCAGTCAAATCCTGGACCCCTCCATTTTACATCAAGAGATTCTTGACCCCCTCTTTCAAAATACAGGACCTTGATCACATGTAGACCGGCCCTTAGAGGAATATCTCCCGCGACCGTCTCTCTACCATGTAGACCATCGTTATCAACAATTGGGAGCCCATTGATCGATAGCATTGACCCATCATCTGATGTGGTTTGGAATTCATAGGTCCCATCCTTGACGATCTTCAAGTACCCTTTAAAAGAATGGCCAAAATCACTCTCTCTACTCCCATCGATCGAAAAATCAAAGGACACGGTCTCTTCAATGGGTTGGTCCATGATCATCTGCCCACAGTTCTCCCACTTACCCAAAAAGGTTTCTTTTTTTAGTCCATTCTTATCATTCAATATCTCTACGGGTACTGTCACCATTCGACTGGACGCCCTACCCTCAGCATGTGATTGCAAGTTCAACATGAGAGGTCGATCAACTCTGAATGACCCCTTGTAATCAACAAAGTTGACCAGGGCATCAACATCATCGCCAAAAGCATATCGTATTTGAGCAGATCCAACCTCTGAAGACATGGTGACATCGGCATTACCTTTGTTCATCACGATCTCTACCTTGGGGTCGTCAAGGTATGGCAGCACCGGTATCTTGAATACATGTACCGGTGAGTTACCAAGAACAGAGTGGATCTTTTTTGGGATCTCAATGACAAGGTCATCGCGAACGTTGCGCCAATTCAACCTCTTCTTTTTCCCGAGGTGGATGATCTGATCATTGCCAGCACCACTTACCCCCCTAATGACAAACTTCCCCGGTTCAATGTTCTCAATGAAGGCAAAAAGATACTTGCGATCCTGGGACAGAGTGAACTTTACCTTTCCAGATGAGATCTTCCTGTTGATCGTGGTACCATGTATGGCCTCTCCATTTTTTTCTAGCCATGCGCCCATGTCCAGTAAGCGATTGACCATGATCTCTGGGATCGTACCATCTGACCTAGGACCAATGTTCAGAAGTAGATTACCACCTCTACTTACAATGTCAACAAGCAAACGTATCAATTCTTCAGATGTGCTGTAGTCCTCTGGCTCCTCATTTCTATTAAACCCAAAGGACCGTCCAATTCCCCGACACTCTTCCCATCCGCGATGGATGAAGTCCTCATCGATATGGTTGGACGATGGGTCATATTCGGTAGAGTAATATCCACCATGCTTGAATCTTGTCTCTCCACCCCAACGGTCATTCACCACCACATCCTCAGGCGCATTGGACTCATTGTATAGCCAGGCCAAAAACTCCTCACTCTTCCATTCCTTGCTCTCTCTATCCCACTCACCATCAGAGAAGATGATCTCTGGTGCATAGCGTTGTACCACATCCTTCAACTGCGGGATCATGTGATCGTCCACATATTTTGATACATTGTCTGGATAATCCGGATGGTCCCACTCATAAAGCGAATAATACAGACCAGACCTGAGACCTGCTTTCTTGACCGACCTATTCAGATCTCCTAGGAGGTCCCTGCCTGCTGCACCACTTACAGAATTATACCCCTTGCTTTCTTTACTTGGCCACAGACAAAAACCATCATGGTGTTTTGAGGTCAGGACCACATATTTTGCACCTGAGCGTTTGAATAATCTGGCCCACTGATCTGGATCATAGTCATTGGCCTTGAACAGATCGTTGAAGCCTCGATAGGGGAAATCCTTTCCATAATTTTCCTCATGATATCTCAAGCGAGCAGTATCACCAGAGTTCAAACCATTCAGATACCATTCCGCATAGGCATCCTTGGGGCCCCATGCCGGTACTGAATAAAGACCCCAGTGAATGAAGATCCCAAATTTCGCATCCTTGAACCACTGTGGGGTTGGACGAGAATTTAGAGAGTTCCAGTTGGGCTCATAATCTTTACCATTCAACATCACGGAAAAAACAATTGCTATTACAATGCTACGTATCATTGTTTTATTGATGCTGAATTTGGTGTATATGGCTTATAAGATTCTATATATGTAAATATTTTTTAGAATTCCAAAAAAGAGCCAGGAACGACCATCGGTCTTAGACCAATATTGAGGCCGTGAAAAGGGGGAAGGCTGCCCTTTGTAATGGAAGAATTATTATCCGTAAGATCAACTGAATGAGTCGAGACGACAGACCCAACAACGCTAGAACCGTTCCCCAAGGAGAACGAGGATCCATGATTCAATATTGCTCCTTTAACCGTAGTCGAAGATAAGGTACAAGAGGACCCTGCATCCTTTGCAATAATGAGTCCATTTATCGTTGAGGCATTAATGGATATTGTCCCTTTAGAATACATTATGGCTGGTTTCCTGATGCTACGACCGATCGTTGAAGAGGCAATGGTAAGGTCCCCATTGCAGATCAGATTGACATTTTTCTTGATCAGCGAATTTGAGTTGATCGTTAGATCCCCATCTACAACAATGGAGCCTGGACCATTTACGGTCACGTTTGATAATGAAAGGTCGCTATTGACAAGAAGTCGATTATCATCGTATCCAGGTAAATTTATGGTAGTGGATGCATAGGACGATCCTAACATGTCCGCTAGATCGGGGCCCGATGTCCATGTTCCATATGTAATGCTTCCATGGTTATACGTAGGCCCTTTTAGATCAGTAGCCGTTGTCCCTGAATTCTCTTGAAAATCATAGTAAAGGACAAGACCATTAGCATCATTCGGATCCAATGTCTTATCCTTTGTATCGTTGATCTGGGCAACTGTTCGTTCCACGTTCCAGATCCTGAATTCATCGATCCTACCATAAAAAGGCTCTCCACCGCCCCCATTGTTTCCATCATGGAACTTTGTACCACCATTTCTACCGACCTTTATGTTTCCACTATGTTGCCATAGTTGAGATCCTGCTCTCTGACCTTTCAGGTCTCCATCAACATACATTTTAAATGCATCTGCCCCGTCATTTGTATCCATCTGGCCATCACCATTCAATGTAACAGCAACATGATGCCAAGTATTATCTTGAACCCCACCCCAGGTTATCCAAGAACCACTCCAACCACTTTCTCCATTAGGTACATTCCACCCTCCACCATACAATACACCATTATTATGGATATAGATATTTATGCCTCTTGTACCACCCCCTTCCTCATAGATGGTCTGTTTATGATTACGGGTCTTATCAGACACCCTGAACCAGACCTCAATGGTCCTTTGTCCATGGGTACCATAATTAATATCATAGCTATTCCCAATATTGACCCGTGCTGAACTATTGTTGAAGTTTATTGCACGATTCACATAGGGGCCGGAAGCAGAAGCGGAAGCGGTAAGCAGATCTTCATATGCAGTGGAGACCAATCCAGGAAATGAAGGTGGAGATGTGAGTTGGACCCCACCAGATCCCGTACTATTATATTTTATGCCTGATGAGACAACATCCGTATTGATGTTCCCATTATGATAAATGTCACCTGAGATAGTGCCCAAATTCTCAGCAAAGACCTGTCCACCCTGGTTCTGCCCATAATAGGAAAAACAAAATGCCTCTGGCATGGACGACATGATCAGCCGGATGTTTCTTTCAACATCATCGATGGTCGCCTTGCTCTTGATGGTAAGATAATTGGCATAGGGAAGATCTCCTCCGCCCTCATCATGTGATGTGTCAGTTGATACAGCGTAATTCCCATTATTCAATGAGCCAGAGACCTGAGACATGTTTCGATTTGATCCGTATGAATGGATCCAGTGGTCCATTCCGGTCAGGGCAAGATTCCGTGCCTTGATATCTAGCATGTGATAGCCACCGGTCCGGGACTCCGTCACAGAAAACCGGGCCAGGTAAAATGCAAATATGCTCAGTAGAATGAAAACCCCCATGGTCGTGGCCATGAGGATCATCCCCGACTCTGAGCCTAGCTTGGATCTACCTTTGATCCTCATTGGTGATAACTCATTTTTTGCCCAAATCTGAAATTTTGGGGGAACACAAATGAAGAAAGAGAAAGAACGTCCGTGTCTTTGACAAAGGTCAGTTCTAATTTTGACAGGCGGACCATTTTGGCCTGTGCTTCACTTAACGGATTTGAAGAGAGGGAGATGATATCAAAACTCTCATCATAGAATTTGAATCCACCAGACTGTGAAGATCCCAAAGAGTTTGATAATAGATTATAATCCCCCGTGCCACCGAACCTATAATTGAAACGGTCTGGAGATACAATTTGAAATTCTTTTTTTTCACCTTTTCCATTCTCCAGATAGAGGTAATTCTGACCAGAGGAGGTAAAGATGGTTGGTGATGTCTGACCATGAGTATCTCTCATGGCCCTCCAGAAGGCAGATCTCGCTTCACTCACGAATCCCTGTCTATTGGTCTCACTGACAAATATCTCCGCTCCCTGGGAAAGCATGAGCACTGATATGGAACCGATCAGACCCACCGCAACGATCACAACAAGGATCTCTACCAGGGTAAATCCTTTACTTGAACGAGATAACATTCTACAGCCCTGCCCCAATGACCATGATGTCTGTCATGTCTGATATTGTCTCATGTGATACGGTCACTGTCACTCTTTTGAAATCTGTCTGCTGGTTGGGGTCTGGCACATTGAATCCTGAGCCTAGGTCTGCGTAGGTCACAGAAACAGAGATACCGAATCCCGGGTGCTCGCTTACCTCATTCTCCGAATACAGATGGAAATCATCAATATCATCAAAGTCACTCAGGTTGGTCTCATTTCCATCTTTACCAAGGCTATTTGGCGTGGTCCATGTCGGTCCAGAACCTTCATCAAACTTGCGCGCTCGTATCTGGTTCTGGATGCTATTCATTATGACACTTTGCACGGTCCTTAATTCTGACCTTGCTCTCACGGTCTTTCCTGTATTCAGTGCCTGGAGAAAGGTCAAGAAAGATAGAGAAAGGATGATCATGACGATGATGACCTCTATGAATGTGAAACCATTGATCTTTTTGTCATGCATGTGTTTCATCAATCAACGGTCCATTTGCCAGTCACTGGCTCTATGTATATGGTCTTTTCATTTATATTGATCTGTCCTCCGGAGACTGGATCACCAAAGGGTAAAAATTGAAGATCCTCCGAATTGTTCAAAAAGGAGGCTGATACGAGGTTCACATCCCTCATGTTCGAATTATCTAGGGAAATGACCCCCTGTTCGCTATTGGGGAAATCAGTTATTGGTTCTTTGTCTTGGCCCACTCCACTGTAGATGGCATAACTCTCATCATTGGGTGAATATTCGATCGTTATGGTCTCATGTTTGCCAAATGCCATGGATCTCGCAAGATCAATGTCACTGGTGATCTGGTCGATCGCTATCTGCTCTCGTATGGTCGAAAGGCCTGATCGGGTCCGGGTCATTGCAACGGTCGCAAAGATACCTAGGATCACGATCGTCAGGATCAACTCCATCATGGAGAATCCTGATAAATTAGTGGTAGTGATATATCTTTTGATCTTAGCCATGGTCAAAATGTGATTTCGACCAGAAGAATACGGTTTTATATAGAGTAAGTAAAGGATTTTCCGTGGGACGGACTATCCTCATCAATATCTTCTAATTTTATGTAGCGCATTACTTCACCCGTGACCTGGATCGTATCCCGCCAGGTCTCATACTTGAAAGGATTATTATTGGAATTCTTTGGTACTTCGAAGGTAGAAAATAGATCCTTGGGCGCCCTTGGAGACAATGTAGAGTCCATGGGAGTCCTGGACCATTCATTATCCATGACACTATCATCATTATCAGGTGCAGGGGGGAAATGTGCCACTCTGCCTCTTTGCTGGTGCATTTCATAAAAATAATGAAAGAATTGTTCCCGGATGGTATGCATGTTAGCGATGTTCCTCTTGGCCTGCATCCTCTCACCTATCCCATTGTATGCAGGGACCGCAAAACTCATGAGAACGCCCATGAGAGCAATGGTGACCACCAGTTCCATCAAGGTGAATCCTGCCGTCCTGCCATCTTTTTTCATTTGTGTGTATTTCATCATGAATTGGTTATGAGTTTCGTTCCGAATTTAAAAAGGCTCCGGGAATTGCCGGAGCCTTTTTAAGTATATTAGTTAGACTTTTATCTAATTAATTCAGATTGGATCCTTAACTACCAGCGCCGTCTTCTCTAGCACCGAGATCACCTACAACATCTGAGTTACCACCATCGTTAGTACCTTTATCGTAGTCCCAATGAACTAGAGTACCGTCGCCACGCATGTGAGTGATGTTAGCTGTGCTTGTAGTAAAACGCCATTGACCATCATCCGCTGCATTCGCATTGTCATTTGTCCAACCAGCTGGTTTTGTTTCTAATGCGGTCCATGGGTTAGTTGGCCAGCTACGACGACCGTTTTCCATGAGTTTTTCAGTTGCGTGTGACTCAAGGCCTGCTCTGATCGCACTGATCACTGCATCTTCAGCTGCTTCTTCTGCCTTTTGAACAGAGGTCATGTAGCGTGGTATCGCTACTGCTGCCAAGATCCCTAGTATGATCGTGACCATGATTAATTCGATTAGTGTGAATCCTTTGTTTGTGTTCTTCATTTTTAACTCCTTAGTTTTTATGCTTTGGTTTGTGGTTTGTGGTGTGCTCATTTGGTTTGGTTATTGTTTATGGTTGTAATTTTTTCCAGAAAGATGATGGAGATTCAAGGTCAGCCACGAAGATGATCGGAGCTATTGACTGTGTACCAGAACCCGCTCCAGCGATCACCGTATATATATAGTGACCATCCTGGAAAGGACTCTTGATCGCCTCGCCACCGAACCCGTCAAGGAATTCTTCAGCGCCTCGGCCTTCTGTTATCTCATTATTGGAATAATAGGTTGAAGTTGGGTCTTCTACAGTGCTTATGTCTGCAGGATCATTTTGTGCAACCTCAGGAACCAGTGCATCTGGATTGTTTGTTCCAAAGCAAGAGGCCCATTTAGGAGCATCAGCAGTATTATCAAATCCTGTAAAGGTTGGTTGTGTCGTGATACTTCCATCATCACCTATGATACCTTGAACAGCAAGTTTCACATTATACTCTGCCTCTGTTTGATCAGTGGTGTATGTGTATCCGCCGCCAGTTGGTACCGCTTCATTGTATTTCCATTGGCCAGGAAAACGACCACGACCAGCTTTGGTCACCTGCGTGTTGTAGAAGTTGTTTGCAGATTTTAAGATCTTATCAATATCTGCAAGCGTTTTCTTTTCCTTAGCGCCTTCTCCCACACCAGAAAATTTTGGTGCGGCCGTTGTTGCTAACGTAGCCATCATCGCCGTTGTTACTGCGAACTCAGCGAGTGACTGCCCGTTAACTTTTTTAAAATGTCTCATTAGTGTTTTCATTGTTTTCCTCAGTATGTCTTTTAAATTTATCTATTCTTAGCAATTTTTGTGCCAATCTCGTCTATTTTCTTGATATTTTCTTCTCTATTGGTCATTTTTTTCTTTTTCTAGGGTTTTCTTCCTCGAGAAACCCTCTATCTATTATTCTACTTATTTAATTTTTCCTCTGAACTCTTCTCTTAATTCTTTTGACTCGAACCGTTACAATATTGTCCATTTTCGTGACATCGTATCTTTCTGTTACACCCATGCTATGGCTGTAAAATGATGTGGATCTGGCTGGGATTTTCAATGTCAGCTATGTACAGGATCGGTGATTCCGCCTGTGAACCGTGACCACTTCCCGCCACCACTTGATAGACGAAATGTCCATCCTGAAAAGGACTGCCAACAGGGCCCCCTGGAAATAATTTGGCCCATTCGAGCCTTCCCGCGGTCTCGTTGGGCGGGCAAACATTGCATGGGAGCGACTCATCCTCATCATCCCATCGCATGACCGATTCAGTTGGCCTTGGAAAGTCAGCATTGCTCACGCCAAAAACCGATACCCAGTCATATCCATGGTTAGATCCGTAGGATGTATAATCCGCTGGGTCGGTGAGGTTACCGCTGTAGTCATAGACATCTAGGATATCATCCAATATATCTTGATTGTTGGAGTGACCTCCGACAGAGAGATTGTATTTGTCTTGACCCGGAAATCTACCACGACCTTCCGCGATCGCGGTCTCTTGAAAGAAATTTGCAGCCTGTCTAGCCAGTTTGTCCAACTCGTTTCTAGATTTCTGCATCTTGGTATTCTCACCCATCTGGGAGAGTTTTGGAGCTGCCGTTGCAGCAAGAATGGCC
>Ga0208764_10003168_pt1 | contig 10093 bp, 7 predicted proteins | sample ETNtaG_18_FD_185762 | JGI IMG/M metagenome (GOLD analysis project Ga0208764, IMG submission 185762) | Marine microbial and viral communities from oxygen minimum zone, Eastern Pacific Ocean - ETNP201302SV91 (SPAdes) (version 2) | ecosystem: Environmental > Aquatic > Marine > Oceanic ...
ATCGGCAGTAACAATGTCTTTGTTTCCTGTGGCTGTAACTACTATATCGGCATTACTGATGGCATCTTCCATCAAAACCACTTCATAGCCTTCCATAGCTGCTTGTAGAGCACAAATAGGATCTGCTTCGGTTACCATAACCCTAGCACCACTTTGTCTCAATGAAGCAGCACTTCCTTTGCCCACATCTCCAAAGCCTGCAACAATAGCAGTTTTTCCAGACATCATAACATCTGTGGCTCGTTTTATACCATCAACCAAACTTTCTCTACATCCATATAAATTATCAAATTTAGATTTGGTCACGGAGTCGTTAACATTAATTGCTGGAACTAAAAGTTTTTTTTGTGCTTCCATTTTTTTTAGTGCTTTAATTCCCGTGGTTGTTTCTTCTGATAGTCCCTTAACAGATTTTAAAAGGTCCTTGTATTCTTTGTGCATTAATGCTGTAAGATCTCCTCCATCATCCAGTAACATGTTGGGTTTCCAATCTTTTTTTCCTTCTATAGTTTGTTTAATACACCACCAATATTCTTTTTCTGTTTCTCCCTTCCATGCATAAACGGGTATTCCTGCTTTTGCTATTGCGGCGGCGGCATGGTCTTGGGTAGAAAAAATATTACAAGATGACCATCTTACATCCGCTCCTAACTGAACAAGAGTTTCAATTAAAACTGCCGTCTGAATAGTCATGTGTAGACATCCTAAAATTTTAGCTCCTTGTAATGGTTTTTTACCTTTAAATTCTTTTCGCAACGCCATTAATCCAGGCATCTCCGATTCGGCTATTGAAATTTCTTTCCTGCCAAATTCTGACTGATTGATATCCTTTACTTTAAAATCTTGGTTCATATGAAAATCTTGTAACAATTAAATTTATAGTAATCAAGTGGTTGCTATTGATTATATTTCTTTGGCAACTGTACTTCTATTTCGGCTCCACTTTGATTGTCAGATCTATTAAAAGCCCTAACGTCACCGCCGTGCATTTCTACAATGCTCTTAACAATATTTAAGCCTAACCCAGAATGCTGACCAAATTTTTCTGGTCTGTTACTATAAAATCTTTTAAAAACTTTTTCTGTATTATTTTCTTGGAATCCAGGTCCCTTGTCTTTTACCCTAAAAGAAACTTTATCTTCGTCCCCTTTAATACTAATTACAACTTCTGTGTCTTTAGGGCTAAATGAAACTGCATTATCTAACAAATTTGCCAATATTTGTTCCAACCGATTGTATTTTCCAAAAAGTTTACAGTCATATCCATTTGGTTTTTCCATAATAATTTTAAATTTAATATTTCTTTCGTTTACATCTGCATTATTTTTAAATTCATCTACAACATTTTTTATTAAAACTTGTAAGTCTAGTTTTTTCATTTTTTCTCTAGATAAAGAAGCTTCATCCTTAAGCATCTGAGAATAATCTGTTATTAACCTTTCAATTCTTTCTACATCATGACTTAAAATTTTAATTAATTTTACCCTTTCAGTCTTATCCGATGTATTTTCAAGAAGCTCGGAGGCTCCTTTTAATGATGCCAATGGATTTCTAATCTCATGTGCCAAGTCTGCTGATGAATTTTCTGCACGCCTAGTACGATTTTGTAGATCTTGGGTCATATTGTTTAAAGATCTAGAAAGAAGACCTAATTCATCACTTCTTCTTAAAAATTTTTCTATTTTTTTGGAAGAAGCATCTTTGGATTTAATTGACTCTGTGTATCCCACCAATCCAGCAATTGGTGTAAGAATGTACTTATTGAGAAATACTGAAAAAAGAAAAATTGCGATTGCGATTGCAAAAACAGTCCTAAGTATAAAATTTTTTCTCTCCTCTACCGCAGTTAAAATTTCATTTGCCTGTTCTGTCACCATTATATAGCCTAAAATTTCACCATTAACCTCAGCACTATTCAAAGTTTTTACATAAAAATTATTATTCTCCTCTATTTCAATAATGACTGGCTCGTCTTTCTTCTTATTTATTATTAAATTATTTATCTTTGAGTTTTTGTTTCTCTTAATTAACTTTTTTTCTTTTGTTTTTTTTTCTGACTGTAGAGATTCGGTATTTATATTTTCTTCAACTATAGAATCTGATTTGACAAAAACGTTCTGGTCTAAGTCTATTACATTGGTATCTCCAATTAATATCCCTTCTGTATTATAAAATTGTACCCTCTCAAGATTTTGAAATAAAAACCTTGTTGAAAGTAAAAAATTTTTTAAATCTTTTTCTTTGAAATCAATCTTTAATCTTTCAATATGATTAGATGTATTGTTTATAATGACAGTGTGCTTTTCAACTCTTTGTTCAACCAAATTAGGCTGGATCGCTCCAAGATAAAAAAAAGTAAATAGTCCTAAAATTAAAAATATTAGTGAATTAAATATTAAAAATTTCCTTAATATTGATGATGAACTTTTTACTAATTGCATTAATTAACGTTCCACCTATAGCCACTTCCATAACGTGTTTCGATTGATGAAAATTTTTCATCAACCCTTTTGAATTTTTTTCTTATTCTTTTAATGTGGCTATCAATGGTTCGGTCTTCTATATCGGTGTTTTCTTTATAAGCAATATCCATTAGATGTGCTCTCTCTTTGATAACTCCAGGTCTCTGGGCAAGTTCTTTTACAATTAAAAATTCTGTTGTAGTAAGTTTCTCTGGCAAGCTTTTTCCATTCCATTGACACTCAAGTTGACTTGGATCAAGTTTAAGTTTTCCATGAACTATTAAATTTTTTGTTTCATCTTGAGAGTTGGTTTTTTTTCTTAACTGAACCCTGATTCTTTCAACTAAAACCTTAATCGAGAATCCTCCCGATTTCTTTATAAAGTCATCTGCACCTAATTTTAAACCCAATAACTCATCAACTTCTTCATCTTTTGATGTAAGGAATATTATTGGAATGGACATTTTTTTCTTTACTCTTTTTAATAATTCTTCCCCATCCATTCTTGGCATTTTTATATCAACGACAGCTAGATCAGGAGGATTTCTCGAAAGTCCTACCAGAGCACTTTCTCCATCAATATATGTTTGAACTTTAAAACCCTCTCGCTCGAGTGCCATGCTGAGACTGGTAAGAATATTTCTGTCGTCATCGACAAGTGCAATAGTTTTGGACATTTTCAATATCCTAATAGTTTAAAATAAATTGTCAAAATTTAGGCATTATTACTTTTAATGTGCCTCTTCCCAATTATTACCTGAATTAATGTTTACATCCAATGGAATTGTAAACATATGATACTCTGAGCTTGAAATTGACTCCATGGCTTTTTTAACTTCTTTCTCAACAGCAGTTTGGTTCGATTTTAAGCATTCAAAAACTAATTCGTCATGTATCTGCAAAAGAATTTTGGCATCATAAATTTTTTCTGAACTTGCTAACTCGTTAATTTTAATCATGGCAAGTCTGATAATGTCAGCTGCAGAACTTTGTATTGGAGCATTTATAGCTGCCCTTTCTTGAAAGCTTCTGACACTAAAATTTTTATCATTTATACCTCTTAGATGAATTCTTCTACCAAAAATATTGTTGACGTATCCATTTTTTCTACAGAACTTAATTGTCTTATCCATATATTCTTTTATTTCAGGAAATTTTCTAAAATAAGCATTAATAAAATCTAACGCCTCCTGGTTTGATACTGAGATTTGTTTCGCGAGACCATACTGTGTAATTCCGTAAATTATACCAAAATTAATAGTTTTAGCTTTTCTTCTTAGGTTCTCATCAACTTTTTTTATTGGAACATTAAAGACCTGGCTAGCAGTCAATGCATGAATATCTTCTTTGTTTAGGAATGCTTTCTTTAGTTCTTTAACGTCGGCTAAGTCAGCCAAGATTCTCATTTCAACTTGATTGTAATCTGCAGATATCAAGATGTTGTTTTTTTCTGCTATAAATGCTTTTCTGATTTCTCTACCATCTTCTGTTTTAATTGGAATATTCTGTAAATTTGGATCGCTAGAAGCCAATCTTCCTGTATTTGTTGCGGCTAATAAAAAAGATGTGTGTACTCGATTGGTCTTGGAATTAATATGATCCTGTAGTGCGTCTGTATAAGTGTTTTTTAATTTTGAGGATTGTCTCCAATCCAAAACTAAGCCTGGAAATTTATGCCCCTTAAAGGCTAAATCTTCTAAGATTGCAGCGTTAGTGGCTAGGCTTCCTTTTTTTGTCTTTTTTAAAGTTGCAATTTTAAGATCATTATAAATAATTTCACCAAGCTGTTTTGGTGATCCAATATTGAATTCTTTTTTTGCTAAAGAAAAAATTTCTTTTTCAATTTTCTTTATTTTTTGTGAAAAATTTTTAGACAGCTTTTTTAGGTATTCACTATTAATCTTAATACCGTTCATTTCAATTTCTGAAAGAATTCTTACCATTGGTTTTTCAAAAAATTCATAAATTCTATTTAATTTCTCTTCGTCCAACCTTTTCTTTAATGATTCAAATAATCTAAAAGTAACATCGGCATCTTCTCCTGCATATTCTGTGGCTTTTTTTAAATCAACCTCTTCAAAAATTATTTTGTTTTTCCCTGACCCCACTAAATCTTTAAATGAAATAGTTTTATGATTTAAATGAATTTCAGACAAAGTATCGAGATTATGTCGGTTGATGCCGGCATCCAAAGTATAAGATAAAAGCATAGTGTCTTCGATTGGTCCCACATCAATTCCTTGTCTTTTTAAAATTATGTAATCAAATTTAATATTTTGACCAATTTTTTTTATGCTTTGATCTTCAAAAACTTTTTTTATTTTTCTAATAATTAGTTTCTTATCTAAACATTTTTCACTCTTATGCCTCAGGGGAATGTAGTATGCTACATTTGGAGAATAACAAATAGAAATACCAACCAAATCTGCTTCTATAGGATTAACAGAAGATGTTTCTGTATCAATCGAAATTAGAGATTTATCTTCTAGAGTATTGATTAGTTTTTCAAGCTCTTCCTCTTTTGTAATAGTTATATATTTGGTAATATCAATTTTTTTTGGTTTTGATTTAATATCTTGTTTTGTTTTACTTCTTTCGTTTGGCTCTCCATAAAAATCAATTGCTTGACTTAGGAGTCTATTAAATTCCATGTCTCTTAAAAAATCATAAAGTTTATTTTTTTCAATATCTCTAATATCAAAACTTTCAATTTTATTTTCTACTGGAACATTGTCTTTAAGGATAACTAGTTTTTTACTTAGAAGTGCCAAATCTTTATTCTCAATCAAAGTTTCTTTTCTTTTTTTTTGAGGTATCTCTTCTGCTTTCTTAAGCAAGTTGTCTAATGTTTTATATTTTTTAATTAACTCAGCAGCAGTTTTGATTCCTATACCTGGAACCCCTGGTATATTGTCTGATGAATCTCCCGCTAATGACTGTACATCAATTACCTGTTCTGGTTTGACTCCAAATTTTTCTATTACTTCTTTTTCTCCAATTACTTTGCTCTTCATGGGATCAAACAATCTTATTTTGTTAGAAACAAGTTGCATTAAATCTTTGTCAGAAGAAATTATTGTAACTTTGGCTCCTGCGTTAACAATATGTTTGGCGTAAGTTGCTATTAGATCGTCAGCCTCATAATTTAATTGTTCAATCGAAGGTAGATTAAAAGCTTTTACAGCTTTTCTTATATATTCAAATTGAGGAACCAAATCGTCTGGGGCTTCTGATCGATTAGCTTTATAATCTTTATAAATTTCGTTTCTAAAATTTTTTCTAGCTGAATCAAATATTACAGCAAAATGAGTTGGTTTGTTTTCTGAATCGTCAGATCTTGACTCTTCCAAAAGTTTGAAAAGCATACTGCTGAAACCATTAACAGCTCCTGTCGGCAAACCATCGCTCTTTCTCGATAAAGGAGGGAGTGCATAATAAGCTCTAAAAATATAACCAGACCCATCTACCAAATAAAAGTGATCTGTTTTTTTTATTGCATTCATCAATTAATGATATCCTAATTTTTTTAATGATATAATAATATTAAATTATGAACAAAATTGCATTATCCGCAGAAAATTTAACTAAGATTTATTCAAAAAATAATAGTTTAAGCAAAAACATTTTGGCTCTAAACAAGTTAAACCTAGAGGTAAAACGGGGTGAAATTTTTGGTCTTCTGGGGCCTAATGGGGCTGGCAAGACAACTTTCATAAATATTTTGGCAGGCACAGTGATGAAAACATCAGGCCAGGCCAGAGTGTGGGGTTTTGACCTTGATGAAAATCCAAGACAAGTAAGAGCTTCGATTGGTATTGTTCCTCAGGAAGTTAATTTTGATCCATTCTTTAGTCCAAAAAAAATGCTTGAACTTCAAGCTGGTTTTTACGGGGTAAAAAAAGCAGATAGAATTACAGATTTTATTTTGAAAATGGTTTCTTTGGAGAAACAGGCTCATTCTTATGCGAGAAATCTGTCTGGAGGTATGAAAAGAAGATTGCTTATCGCAAAAGCAATGGTGCATCAGCCTCCTATTTTATTTTTGGACGAACCAACTGCAGGAGTAGACGTAGAGTTAAGACAAAATTTATGGAACAATGTTAGAGAATTAAACGAACTTGGGGTCACTATTGTCCTAACAACACATTATCTTTATGAAGCTCAAGAAATGTGTGATCGGATTGGAATTATTAACAAAGGAAACTTGGTTGCTTTAGATACTACCCAAAAACTATTGGATCGTATCGAAAGTAAAAAAATTAAATTTAAAGTGAAAAATTTAAGTCAATTTGAAAAAATTAGACTTAATGGTGTCAAATTTTCAAAAACTGATTCTGAAATTGTGGCTACCTATGACAAGAACAAATTCAAATTTGACCAAATTATAGATGCTGTAAAAAATAATGCTGAAATACTTGATATTTCTACTGATGAGGGAGATTTGGAAGACATCTTTTTAGAGATAACAAATAAGTAGATTTTTCTGTAAATAAAAGTAAGAATCGGAATATGGAGTTAATTAAAAGTTTAAAAGAAGCATCTCTAGTAAAAAATTTATTTATTGCAATTTTAGGTTCTATTCTTTTGGCCATATCTTCAAAAATAAAAATTCCCTTTTATCCAGTACCCATGACTATGCAAACTTTTGTAGTTTTATTGCTCGGTGTATCTTTGGGATGGAAATTGGGCTTATTTACAGTAACGCTATATTTAGCCGAAGGTATTGCTGGACTACCTGTTTTTTCTGGAACTCCAGAAAAAGGCATGGGAATAGTTTATTTCACTGGGCCAACTATGGGATATTTAATCGGTTTTTTAGTAGCAGTTTACTTAACCGGATTTTTAAACTTTGATAATAATTTTCTTAAGAACTTTGCAAAATTATTATTCTCGGTAAGTTTTGTGTATCTTTTAGGATTAATTTGGCTAGGATCATTAATTGGTTGGGACAAACCAGTATTTAAATTAGGTGCACAACCTTTTCTTTTAGCAGAGCTATTCAAAATTTCGCTTTTAGCCTTGCTGATTCCCGCAATACTGAAGCTTAGAAAGTTATAGAAGTATTAGTTTGGAGATCTTTTTGATAGTATTCTCTGAAGGGTTCTTCTATGCATTTTTAACCTTCTCGCAGTTTCTGAAACATTACGATTACAAAGTTCAAACACTCTATGTATATGCTCCCATTTCACCCTGTCTGCTGACATAGGGTTTTCCGGGGGTTTGGCCTTCGAATCTGGTGCCGCTAAAAGAGCTGATTCGACATCATCAGCATCTACTGGCTTGGCCATATAATCTATGGCTCCAGCTTTAACGGCAGCAACAGCTGTGGGCAGATTTCCATACCCTGTGAGCATCACTATCCTGCTATCCTTTTTGGCCATATTGATCTCCTTGACCACATCCAGACCGCTCCCATCCTCTAATCTTAGGTCTACTAGGGCAAATTTTGGAGGCGACGATCTTACCAATTTGATAGCATTTTCAACAGTTTTAGCATTTTTTACTTGGAATCCTTTCTTCTCCATAGCTCTGGACAACCTGTCTCTAAGAGGATCATCATCATCAACTATAAGAAGAGATCTGTCCTCGAAGTCAGACAATTTGAAGCCTGTGGATGTCTTGTTGGTACTTACCATACGATCCATATAGTGACTCATAAAAACGTTTCAAGCAATTATTTTCTTTACATAAATTGCAAAAACCATTAAATGCAAAATATACAAGGTTTTTTTATAAAATTTTTTAGAAGCCTTATGAAAAATTTGTTGTGTAATTAACGGGGGTAAAACATACACGATGCAAAAATTTAGTAACGTTAACGATTTAGTTAACACTTTACAACCTGAAAGTCCGGTCTATTGCGTTAGACCTAGTTCAGTTAAAAAATCTGTAGAATTTTTTAAAAATAATTTTCCAGGAAAGGTTCTTTACGCTGTAAAAACTAATCCAGACGAAAAAATAATTAAAATCATTATTAATAGTGGAATTGAAAATTTTGATGTTGCCTCAATTAATGAAGTAAAATTGATAAGAAAAATTGATAGTAAAGCCAAAATATATTTCATGCACACTGTTAAAAGTAGAGAAAGTATTAAAGAAGCTTACCACCAATATAATGTTAAAGATTTTGCATTAGATACTAAAGACGAGTTACTTAAAATTCTTGAATCTACAAATAATGCTAAAGATCTAAATTTATATGTGAGAGTAAGTATTTCAAATGAACATGCTGAAATTGATTTATCCAGAAAGTTTGGTGCTTCACCAAGTGAGGCTTTGGGCCTACTAAGATTGTGCAAAGAACATGGCAAGAAAGTTGGTCTAAGTTTTCACGTAGGATCACAGTGTATGCATAAAATTTCCTTTTCAAAAGGAATAGCTGATATCGGTAAAATAATTAAGAAAACAAAAATTATACCAGATGTAATCAATGTAGGCGGAGGATTTCCGGCCATATACCCAGATTTGACTCCTGAGCCTTTAGAAAATTATTTGCAGGAAATTAAAGAAGCTCTAAAAAACTTAAAACTAGAAAAAATGCCAGAAATATTTTGTGAGCCTGGTCGTTCAATCGTAGCAGAGTCTGGTTCTACTATTGTAAAGGTTCTTTTAAAGAAAAAACAAAAACTTTATATTAACGATGGAACTTACGGTTCTCTATTTGATGCTGGTGTACCAAATTTTGTTTTACCTACAAAAATGATTACCAACGGAAGGGTTGTTTCTAAGAAGCTCACTGCTTTCAACTTCTATGGACCAACTTGTGATAGTCTGGATTACATGAAAGGACCCTTTATGCTACCCAATAATATCAAAGAAGGAGATTATATTGAGGTTGGCCAGCTTGGAGCCTACGGAACTACATTTAGAACAAAATTTAATGGATTCTATTCAGATACAATCTATCAGGTAGATGACAAACCTATTCTTTCGATGTACGATCGAAAAGATAAGTTTGATTACTTGGTTGCGTAATGAATAAAAAAAATGGTCCAACTATAGGACACAATAAAAAATCCCTATTAAAATCAGAAGTAGAGCATATTGATATAACATCTTTTGATTCTCGGAAAATTATTGAATCTATGAAAAAAATGTCCTTTACATCAAGAGACACTGCGAATGCTGCTGAGATTTATAACGACATGATAAAAGATAAAAGTTGTTCAATTTTCTTGACAATTGCCGGTTCAACTTCTGCCGCAGGATGCATGAATCTATATTCTGACTTAGTTAAATATAATATGGTTGACGCTATAGTGGCTACTGGAGCATCGATAATTGACATGGATTTTTTTGAAGCTTTAGGATTTAAACACTATCAGGGTAGTCAATTTCAAGATGATAAAGTTCTAAGAGAAAACTATATAGATAGAATATATGATACATATATTGATGAAGAGCAGCTGCAAGCTTGTGACAAAACTATATGTGAAATAGCTAACAAACTAACGCCCAAAGCTTATACTTCCAGAGAATTTATTAAAGAAATTGGTAAATATTTAAAAAAAAATGCAAAGAAAAAAAATTCTTTGATTGAAATCGCTTATGATCACAATGTTCCAATATTTTGTCCGGCCTTTACTGATAGTTCTGCAGGTTTTGGCTTAGTAATGCATCAAGAGCAGAAC
>Ga0208764_10003169_pt1 | contig 10093 bp, 9 predicted proteins | sample ETNtaG_18_FD_185762 | JGI IMG/M metagenome (GOLD analysis project Ga0208764, IMG submission 185762) | Marine microbial and viral communities from oxygen minimum zone, Eastern Pacific Ocean - ETNP201302SV91 (SPAdes) (version 2) | ecosystem: Environmental > Aquatic > Marine > Oceanic ...
ATAATAATTGGTATAGTTGCATTTAGTGTTATCGCTTGGGTTCTTGGTTTAGGAAAATTTAATGGTGTGGTCTCGGCTCCACCACCAATGACTCATCTTTTGGATTTTGACTTAGGCGCTGCACTTTCTGCTTCAATGGTAACAGTTATTTTTACCCTATTTTTTATAGATTTCTTTGACACTGCAGGAACTCTAACAAGCGTTGCTAATGTTGCTGGAAAAATGGGACGTGATGGAAAAATTGCAGACATTGATAAGGCAATGTTGACGGATAGCGCATCAACTGTTGCCGGCGCACTAATGGGAACATCAACGGTAACAGCGTACGTAGAATCTGCTGCTGGAGTTAAAGCTGGAGGAAGAACAGGAATGACTTCTCTTGTAATAGGAGTGTTATTTTTACTTTGTTTATTTTTTTCTCCTTTAGCAACAAGTCTGCCCAAACAAATTGATGGGGCTGCATTGGTTTACATTGCAACTTTATTCGTTCGTAACATAGCGGATATTGAATGGGATGACATTGCAGAGTCGGCTCCGGCTGTTTTAGCTATGGTAGCTATGCCTTTTACCTATAGCATATCTCACGGAATTGCTTTGGCATTTATTTCTTATGCTGCTATTAAAATATGCACAGGAAAAGTTAACAAAACTAGTCCTGCTATTTGGGTAATTGCAATACTAAGTGTGATTAGCTTTTGGGTAGGTTAAGTTTAAACTGTTTAATAAAAATTAAAGGGCTGGATTTATTCTAGCCCTTTTTTTTTGATAATTCTTTTTTTAATTCAGAAATCGAAACTAGCTCTCTTAACTCGTATGGAAAAACTAACCAAGGATTATCTTTTAGTTTAAAAACTGTATAGTCCGCATTAAATTTTGATTTTGATTTTTTATAAAGAACAGCTGATCTAAAATTAATTTTTTTTTTAGTAAAATCAGGATATTCTTTTAACCAACTCAAAGTTCTTTCTAAGGTTACGCCAGTGTCAATTAAGTCGTCTGTAACTAAAATATTGTCTCCATAATTGCGTGAAGTAGTTGAAAGATCTCTTGCAAATGTAAGCTCATTCTGTTGATCAGAAATTTTTCCTGATTCTAAAGCAGAATAGCTCTCAACTCCCAAATAGCCACATTTTACATTAAATATTCTACTCAATATGTCTCCAACTCGTAAACCTCCTCTTGCGATACAAATAATAAAACTAGGTTTAAAACCGCTATCACTAATTTGGACAGCAAGCTTATCTATTGCTTCGTTGTAAACATCCCAATTAATTATTAATTTTTTTACCATATTGCGAATTTAGATAGATCATAATATCTATTTTTTTATATATAATTCAAGAGTAATCAGTATAAATAAAAGTATGAAAATTTTCGATTGTTTTATGTATTTTGATGAAGATATAGTTTTAGATCTTCGCTTTAACTATCTTAATCAATTTGTAGATCAATTTGTGATTGTAGAAAGTCGATTTACACATAGCGGGAAAAGAAAAGACCTTAAATTTAATATTGAAAATTTCAAAGAGTTCAAAGATAAAATAAAATATTTAGTAGTTGAAGATGAGCCTAAAGGAATAGAATCAATTTTTGAAAATGACAACAAATATCATGTATCTAGAAAATACATTTTAAACGCAGCTAAGAGAGAAAATTATCAAAGAAATTTTATTGAAAATGGTCTTGATAACGCAAATCCTGAAGATATCATTTTGATATCTGATGTGGATGAAATACCAAAATTGGAAAATATAAATTTTAAAAATATAAAAAATAGATTAATTTTTTTTCAACAAAAAATGTTTTATTACAAATTTAATTTATGTTCAAAAAGCATAAATTGGATTGGAACAAAAGCTTGTAGAATGAAAAATTTAATATCTCCTCAATGGCTGAGAAATATTAAAGATAAAAAATACCCACTTTGGCGTTTAGATGCTTTTTTTTCAAAAAATAAATACAGCAGCATTAATTTTATTCAAGATGGTGGATGGCATTTTTCTTATTTGAAAGATCCAAAAGGTATCGAAAAAAAGCTTAAATCTTATTTACATCATTTAGAATATGAGGAAAATCCTATTGGTATTGATAAAATTGAAGAAATGATTAAACAAAAAAAAAGTGTTTATGATTTAAAAGCAGATATGAGATCATCTAAATTTAATAAAGGCCAACATCTAACAAAAATAGAATTTGAAGAACTTCCAAATTACATTCAAAACAATAAAAAAAAATATAAATCATGGCTAGAATGATTTTGTAAAAGGTTATTAATATTGAATTGGTTTATCATCAATTGACCTCCATAAATACCAAGTCGCAACTGAGCAATAGGGTGAAAACTTTTTTTTCAGTTTTTTAAGAAAAATTTTTGATGGGAAGTATTTTGTTTTATAATTTTTTGAAACAGATCTTAATAAACCAATGTCCTGAATTGGCCAAATATTTGATCTGTTAAAAGTAAACATTAAAATCATTTCAGCGCTCCACCTTCCTATCTGCCTTAAATTTGATAAATATTCAATCGCATCTTCATCAGTCATATTTTTAATTTTTTTTGGATCAAAGCTTTTTTTTAAAAAATCAACAGATAAAGATTTAATGCCTTTCACTTTTTGCCTGCTTAAACCGCATTTCTTAAGCTTTTGTGTTGAAATTTTAGAAACTGTTAAAGGTTTTATTTTATTCTTACAAATTTTTTTAAATTTTAAAAAAACTGAATTTGCCGCAGCAACACTAATTTGTTGACCAATAATGCTTTTACAAAGCGAAAAAAAAACATCGTTTCGAGTTGTTAAATGACCTTTGTAAGATTTAATTAATTTGGCCATAATTTTGTCTTTTGCCAAATATTTTTTTGCTTTATACCAATAAAATGGAGGTTTGCTCATTGCTGTCTAGGCAAAGTTATAGGTTTTTTTAACTGATGCTCTCTTACAAAAATTATTGCAGAAGAGATAATAATTAAACCTGCGCCCATTAAAGTATAAATTGTTGGAATTTCATTAAAAATATAAAAACCAAAGATGATTGCAAAAACGAGAGACAAATACTTTAATGGTGTTGTAAGTGAAACTTCTGCTAACTGATATGATTTTGTAAGCAGAAGGTTGGCGGTACTGCCAAATATTCCTATTAAAATTAATAAACCTAAATCATAGAGAGAAGGCGTTAGCCATCCTCCTAAAGGAAAAGTAAAAAAACCAAAGATTCCAGAACAAATGGAAAAATAAAAAGCAATTAAATAAACGGGCTCACCTGCAAGGGTTAATTTACGAATAAATATAGAAACTCCAGCAAAACCCAATGTAAATATTACTGGATAAATATAATATAAATTTAAATTATCAAATCCTGGTTTTGAAATCACAAGAACTCCTATGAAACCAAGTCCTACTGCAATCCAACGTTTCATCCTTATTTTTTCGCCCAAAAATAAAATTGAAAATATTACTACCCAAATTGGTCCTGAAAACGCCATTGAAGTAACTTCGGCAAGTTCTAAATTTCTAAGTCCTACAAAAATAGCATACATAGCAATTGCACCAACAAAAGACCTGTAAAAATGTAAACCAATATATTTTGTTTTATAAAAATTTTTTATACGTTCTTTAGGTATTAAAAAAAAAATAGGTATAAGACCAAATAAAGCTCTAGAAAACATAACCTGCCCAACATCATAATCATCGGTTATCTTTATTAAAACGTCCATCAGCGAAAAAAATAGCACACTCAAGATCATACATATTCCGCCTAAATGGTTTTGATTTTTGATCATTTTGGTATTTTCATTTATATTTATCATTAATTTTAAAAATATTATGCAAAAATTTATAGGGGGCATTGGGTGCTTTTGGGATGAAACTAAATACGAAGGGATTCCCGGTATAATCTCAACTGAATGTGGTTATTGTGGTGGAAAAAACCAAAATGTAAGTTATGAACAAGTTTGTGGTGGTGACACGGAACACATCGAAGTTGTGAAAGTAACATTTAATCCAAAAATAATTTCGTATGAAGAAGTAACAAAATTATTTTTTAAATTTCATGATCCAACTACCGAAAATCGACAAGGCCCAAATGTCGGATATCAATATCGTTCAGAAATATTTTATAATACTGAAGAAGAAAGAAAAACCGCTAACAAAATTTTAAATGAGTTAAATAAAAAATTAGATGGAAAAGTAGTAACAAAAATATCTAAAGAAAAAAACTATTGTAAAGCAGAAGAATATCATCAAAAATATTTCCAAAAAAAAAATAGAAAATGACTTTAGTTTCAACCGAATGGCTTAATAATAATTTAAGCGCAGTTAAAATATTTGATGCAAGTTGGCATATGCCTAGCTTAAATAGAAATGCTTATAACGAATATTTGAATAAACATATTCCTGAAGCAATGTTTTGGAATATTGATGAACATAGTGATAAAGATTCACCTTTCCCGCATATGTTGCCAAATTCTGATTATTGGACTCGAATGCTATGGTCTTTCGGAATCCAAAATAACGATCACATTGTTATTTATGATTTTAGTGATGTTTATAGTGCTTGCAGGTTATGGTTTTCTCTTAAATATTTTGGACATCAAAAAGTTTCGGTTTTAGATGGTGGCATGAAAAAATGGTTAAAAGAAAATAAAACCACCAGTAATAAAACAAATAAAGATATTGGAAAGTTCAGCTATATAGAAAAAATAAATCAAAAAAATAAATATAAAATAAATGAAAATTTTGACTGGATTAAAAATAAAAAACAAATCGAAGATAATATTAAAAATAATTTATTTACACTAGTTGATGGAAGAAGTCGTGACCGTTTTGAAGGCAAAATTGAAGAACCTCGCCCAGGTCTTATGAGGGGCAAAATACCAGGATCAAAAAATATTCCCTTCCAAAATTGCATAGACCCTAAAACAAATACTTTTAAAACAAAATCTGAATTAATTAAAATTTTTAATCAAAACAATGTTGATTATTTCAAACCAACTGTTTTTTCTTGTGGTTCCGGAATAACCGCCTGTGTTTTAGGTCTAGCATATTCTTTGATAAGTGATAAAAATGCTCTCATTTATGATGGTTCATTTGCAGAATGGGGAAAGAAATAAATGAAAAGATCAACAAAGATAACTTCTATAATAATAATTTTCTTTTTGATTATTGGAGGAATTATAATTGGTCGTGAAATGATCGGTCTTCATTTCAAAAAAAAATTTAGTAAGCGGCCTCCTCCGGGCGTAATTGTAAAAATAGTAAATAATAAAAACTTTTATAAAAAGATAGAAACATATTGTACGGCAATACCAAAAAAAACAACTTCGTTTAGAATAAGAAAATCTGAGCTATTGGAAAAAATAAATTTTGATAAAAAAGTAAAAAAAGGTGAAATTATTGCTAAATTACAAAATGAAAATATACAAGCTCCATTTGATGGAACAATTGGAAAAAGAGGTATATCAGAAAATACTTTGGGAACTGACAATCTGTTTATAGTTACTCTAGATGATTCATCAGATATTTTTTGTGATTTGAAGATACCTGAAATTTATGCTGCTGAAATAAAAAAAGGATTAAAGGTAGAAGCAAAGTTTTCGGCTTATAAAAATAAAAAATATTTTGGAAAAATTGAATCTGTTGCTTCAAGAATAGATGCTCAAACGCGAAGTATTTTATCAAGAGCAACTATTGATAATAAGGAATTTCAATTACTGCCAGGATCTCTTTTGGAAATTGAAATAATCTATGCTGAAATAAATGCTCTAAGTGTTCCAGATACAAGCGTAATGTATGAAGGAAATAAAAAATTTATTTATAAAGTTCTAGAAAATAACATAATAAAAAAAGAAGAAATAGAAACTGGAATTAGAAACGAAGGAAATTTAGAAATTATTTCTGGATTATTTGAAGGAGACAAGGTAGTTGCAGAAGGTCTTACAAAAGTAAAACCAAATATGAAAATTAAACCTATTTTAGATTAAAATGTTTTTAACTGATATTAGTATTAGAAGACCGGTGGTGTCAGTTGTGATGAGTCTAATTTTAGTAGTCTTTGGATTATTTGTATTTTGGAAACTCCCAGTAAGAGAATTGCCATCAGGCCTTCAACCTCCAGTCGTACAAATTCAAGTTGATTATCAAGGTGCTTCTGCAGAAATCATCTCTAGCGAGATTACAGAAATCATAGAAGATGTGATTGGTGGAGCCGAAGGAATAAAAAATATCGACTCATCTTCTGAAAATGGAAGAAGCACTATTAAAATTGAATTTGAAACAAATATCAATTTAGATTCAGCTACCAATGATATTAGGGACAGGGTCAACAGAATTACTGACAACCTTCCTGATAATGCAAAAGCCCCTGAAATTTTAAAACAGAGTGCTGGTTTTACAACGTCCATGTGGCTATCATTATCATCAACCACTTGGACTGATTTAGAGTTAGGTGATTATGCAAGAAGATATTTGGTTGATAATTTTTCTAATGTAAAAGGCGTTGGAAGAATTCTAGTTGGTGGGCTTCGTGAATTAAGCGTAAGAGTGTACGTTGATCCAATTAAATTAGCTGCTAACGATCTAACAATTCAACAAGTTGAAGAAGCTTTGAAAAAAGAAAACATTAGTCTTCCTGCTGGCAGTCTTGAAGCAGATAATATTGATCTAACAATAAATCTAGAAAAATCTTATACAGATATTTCTTCAATAAAAAAATTGCCTATAAAAAAAATAAAAAACACAATTATAAGATTAGAAAATATTGCCGAGGTAAAATATGGGCCTGTTTCTGAAAAAACTCTATTCAAAGCTCAAACAAAAGAAAGTTTGGATCAAAATACTGTTGGTATAGGAATCTATGCAAAGTCTGGTGCCTCCACTGTTGAACTCTCAAAAAAAGTTAAAAAAAGAATAAATGAAGTTAAACAAACTTTGCCCGAAGGATTAAACTTGCAAGTTTCTTTTGATAGAGCAACCTATATAAATGCTGCTATATGGGAAGTCTATAAAACTCTAATTATAGCTTTTATACTTGTTGTTTTAATCATTTATTTGTTTTTAGGAAACCTAAAAGCCGTTATTGTTCCGGCTGTTGCTTTGCCGGTTAGCTTGATTAGCTCTTTTCTTGGATTATGGTTGTTTGATTTATCAATAAACATATTTGTTCTTTTAAGCTTTATTTTGGCAATTGGAATAATAACTGATGATAGCGTAATAATGACAGATGCAATTTATCATCGTATAGAAAACGGAGAAAATCCTCTAGTTGCGGCATCTCTAGGCTCAAAAAGCATAACTTTTGCGATTATAAGCACTACTTTAATTTTAATTGCAGTATTTTTACCTTTAATTTTTATTGAAGGAATTTCAGGAACTTTGTTTAGGGAAACCGCTATATCTTTAACTTTTGCAATAGTTATTTCTTCTTTTGTTGCTTTAACTCTTTCGCCCATGTTGGGAAGCAAGTTTCTGAATAAAAGTACAAGAAAAAATAAAGTAGTAGAAAAGTTTGAAAAATATTTTTATTCCTTTCTTGAGTTTTATACAGAAACTTTAAATTATTGGATAAACAAAAAAAAAATAATCATTACTTTTTTAATATCTACAATTTTAATATCGGGAGGATTGTATATTTTTTCAACTAAAGAACTTTTGCCTAAAGAAGATAGAGGGGTTTATTTAATTATAGGTAAAACTGATGAAGGCAGTTCATTTCAATACACTGCTGACAAAGCGCAACAAATTGAAAAAAGATTAATTCCATTGCTAAAAAAAGATGAAGAATCTTATGAGAGAATAATTATGAGGGTGCCTGGCTTTGGTAAAGCAAGCAAGTCCTATAATAGTTTTATCATCATTGCGTTATTAGATCATTGGGGTGATAGAAAAAAAAGCGCACAAAAAATAATGAGAAATGCAATTGGAAAAATAGTTACTGTTCCTCAAACTTTAGCTTTTCCTATTTCGCCACAATCTATTCGAGTAAGCAGTTACAACAAGCCTGTGCAAATGGTTTTGCTTGGAAAAAGCTATGATGAACTTGAAAGATGGCAAAAAATAATCATGCAGGATTTAAGAAAAAATAAAAATTTAGCAGCTATTGAATCTGATTATTCAAAAAATAAGCCTGAAATTAAACTCATAATAAATACAAAAAAAGCCCAAGATTTAGGAGTTTCTATTGAAACAATAGGTAGAACAATTGAGACTTTATTTTCGGGTAAAACGGTAACAAAATACAGTAAATTAGGAAAAGAATATCCTATAATATTACAAGCTGATATTAAGAACAGAAAAAAAAGTGAAACATTAAGTAAAATTTTTGTAAGATCAAGCACATCTGGAAAACTTATATCATTGGCCAACATTGTAGAATTTAAAGAAGTAGGCTCTGCTAAAATTCTATCAAGATATAATAGGCAAAGAGCGGTGACTATTTCTGCTAGACTAGTTGGTGACTATACGCTTGCAGAAGCCTTGGATTACCTTGAAGATACTATTAAAAATAAAACTCCAAAAGCAATGATAGAATGGAAAGGAAAGTCTGAAGAATTAAAAGAAACAAGTAATGAATTATTATTTATTTTCATTTTGTCATTGTTAACTGCATATCTAGTAATGTGTGCTACGTTTAATAGTTTTATCCACCCAGCTGTAATTATGTTAACAGTGCCGTTAAGTGTCTTGGGCGGAATTATATTTTTGCTATTATTCAACAGTTCAATAAATATATTTTCACAAATTGCGCTAATAATCTTAATTGGAATATCCACAAAAAATTCTATTTTAATTGTTGATTGGGCAAATCAGTTAAGACGTGAAGGAAAAAATATTAAAAATGCTGTTCTTGAGGCTTGCAGACGAAGATTTAGAGCAATTGTAATGACAAGTCTAAGCACAATGATTGCAATGCTGCCATTAGTAATAGGAAATATTGGGCCTGGAGCTGGAGAAGGTTCAAGATTGGCTGTGGGATCAACTATCCTTGGAGGTATGTTAATTTCGACTTTTTTTACACTTTATGTAACTCCTACAATGTATGTCTTGCTAACAAAAAATACTAAAAGAATAGATGCTGTGGATATCGAGCTAGATAAAGAACTTAAAAAATAATATATTTATTTTTATTTAATCTATTTTGACACTGAATTAATTGTTTTCTATATAAATCCGATTGTTCTTTAACCCTTTTGGCAAATATTATAACCTTTTGATTGTTTTTATAATTTTTATAATTCCCCCAACCTTCATGATATGCAATGTATTGTCTATAAGCATCAGTTTTAGGTATTTTTAAAATTTTTTCAGTTTTATTTATGTACCAACCAATAAAATCTACACTATCCTTAAATCTTGCTCTAGTAGCCAAAGGATTTTTTGTTTCTTTTTTATACTGTTCCCAAGTCCCTTTTACGGCCTGAGAATAACCAAAAGAAGTTGATGGCCTTCTATAGGGAATTATTTTAAATAATTTTAATCTTTTTGGTTTGGCTAACCAATTAAAGTCTGATTCTTTTTTGATAAAAGCCATCTGTATATAAATAGGAACATTCCATTTTTTTTCAGAATTTTTCGCGTGTTTGTACCAAAGATATCTCTCAGAAAATATTGAACAACTATCAGCAGTATTTTTAGGTATAGAAGAACAAGCTGAGATAAATAAAAAAATTATTATTAATAATTTATTTCGAATCACTAAGTACTTTATAAATTATTTATTTTTTTTTCTCCATTCCCATGGCATATCAAATTCACCACTCCAAATACCAAATTTATTATTTTTAGCTATTTTTTCGTCATCTATGTAATCTTTAGAGTATTTTCTATAAGCGACTGCTTGGCCACTAGATACCATTTTGCTGTTAAGGTTTTCACCCAAAACAGATGTTAATTTTTTTTTAAATTCAACATTTTCTACAGTATAACATGTGCCTAGGATTCTTTTATATCTGTCTAATTCTCTATAAAGACATAATATATTTTTTGATAAAATTAAGTTTTCTAAGAATACTTTTGATGCTATTCCACAATTATATATTCCAATTTCATTTTTACATTCTTGTTTTATCTCTGGCGCATCTATACCATTAAGTCTTATTCTT
>Ga0208764_10003170_pt1 | contig 10090 bp, 12 predicted proteins | sample ETNtaG_18_FD_185762 | JGI IMG/M metagenome (GOLD analysis project Ga0208764, IMG submission 185762) | Marine microbial and viral communities from oxygen minimum zone, Eastern Pacific Ocean - ETNP201302SV91 (SPAdes) (version 2) | ecosystem: Environmental > Aquatic > Marine > Oceanic ...
TTGGGCTTGGGTTGGATTACTTTCAGTAGTTGCCGTTCTATACACTGTTCTCGGTATGTTGGCATATGGACAGCTTCTAGAGGAGGCATAATGCACAGTGTCCAGAAATCAAATCTGACTAGTTCCAAAGGAACCAGGTTTATGGGAGCCCTACTTCTCTTAGGCGTGCCAACACTGGTTATTTTCGCGTTCTTCCTTAGCCCCGAAGACGACAATATGAAAGATGCCGTACGGTTACTGTACGTTCACGTTCCCATGGCAATTTTTGCTTACGTCGCTGTCATCATGACAGGTATTGGAAGCGTTTTTTATCTTTGGAAAAAATCTCGGTGGTGGGATACGGTCGCACATGCATCTGCGGAAATCGGCCTTATATTTTGTGGTTTGGTTCTTGTCACTGGAAGTATTTGGGGAAGGCCGACATGGAATACATGGTGGGAATGGGGAGATGTTCGCCTGGTTACGACTCTTGTCCTATTTCTGATGCTTTTGGGGTATCTAGCGCTAAGGCAAGTACCAGCTAATCCAGAGATACGTGCTAAAAGAGCTTCCATCGTGGGGGTAATTACGGCTATCAACATCCCGATAATTAACCGATCTGTTGAATGGTGGGAGAACAATACCCTCCATCAAAAATCCTCACTTACAGATGGGAAATTAGAGAACCTTACATTGTTCACTCTATTCCTAGGGCTCATTCTTACTGGTGTTTGCTACCTATGGCTCATGACGCACAGATTCCGTGTCGGATGGCTACAAACAGAAATTGAAAATGAAGGAGCTATGGGTGTTTTGCAAGAACGAATAGCAGAAAGCACAGCATCGAGTGCAAAAACGATTATCAAAGAGGATGGAGAGGAGGAGGTCATATGAGTCACCTCGGATATCTTCTCGCAGGGTGGATTATTGCTGTTGGGGTATTAACAATATATGCCTGGAGACTAATTCAAAAAGGTAAAGTCCTAGCTTCACAAGTGCCAGAACACCGTCAGAGATGGATGTCGTCATCTCAAGATACCTAAGGTAATTGCATGTCCGAAGATGATCTAACCATGGACTTATCACCGAGGGAGCAGCAATTTAAGAAAACGCCTAAATGGCTTCCGCTTTTAGTGCTTGCAGCGATCACTTGTGCCGTTATTGTCCTTATCTGGTTCCTTGTTACCAATAGCCAATCATTTCTCCCCGCTGATGAAGCCGTTGAGGAACGATCCGAGCTTGGGGACCGAAGGTTTCAACTACTGGGATCTCCAATTTCCAACGTTAATGCTGACCAAACATTCTTGATTGACGGGAAAGAATATACTTTTTTCTCTATCTCATTTGACGAAGTTCTTGTTGATGTAGTTAGCCGGAGTACCCCTCCTGACTTATTTGACGAAGGAATTCCTGTTGTCTTAGAAGGCAAATGGATTCAAGGGCCGTTACCTATACCCGAATACATCTTTGATCGTGGGGCTAATGATGGGTGGTGGTTCTCTACCAACAGAATCCTAGTAAAACATGACAACGACTATCGCGAAGACCGAATAGATGACGCTGAAGAGCGTGGACAACTACCAGAATCTTCGGATTAGTTATGAATCTCGTAGTCGGATCCTTTGGAGTGGTTCTCACGTTAGCCGCAGCTTTAACAGGCGCTGTATCAATCATCATTGGTGTTAGGTACAAACGAGAGAGACTTCGCATAGTTGGTGCGAGATACGCTTGGATTGCCTTTGCAGGTATGTGTCTCTCTACTTTTGCTATGCAAAGAGCATTAATAACCAGAGATTTCTCAATCCAATATGTCGCTGAACACGGAAGTTCGTCAACGCCACCGCTTTATAATGTCGCAACCATGTGGTCTGCCCTTGAAGGTTCAATTCTTCTCTGGGGGCTTATCTTGGCAGGATACCTAGCAGTCGTTGCTAAGAAATTCTCAAACCGACTATCTGACCCGATGGTTTCTTGGGCTCTTGTTTCAATGTTTTTGGTCATGGCTTTCTTCTCTTTAGTGATGTTAGGACCCGCTAATCCATTCCAATCATTTAGTCCACCGGTCGGATACGACGGTCCTGGCCCGAACCCTTTGCTCCAAAACCACATACTCGTAGCGTTTCATCCACCTATGCTTTATCTAGGGTTCGTAGGGTTTACCGTCCCTTTCTCTTTCGCTGTGGCTGCTTTGATTACCGGGCGATTGGGTGAAGGTTGGCTTTTGGTAACACGCCGGTGGACGCTCCTTTCCTGGGGTTTCCTAACGGCTGGCATTATTCTCGGAGCCTGGTGGGCTTATGATGTGCTTGGCTGGGGTGGGTATTGGGGATGGGACCCTGTCGAAAACGCTTCGTTGCTGCCCTGGTTGACTGGGACAGCGTACTTGCATTCCGTTCTTGTGCAGGAAAGAAGAGGTTTACTAAGAGTTTGGAATCTATCTTTGGTATGTGCGACGTTCCTACTCACAATTTTGGGAACATTTATTACGAGGTCAGGGATAATAGCTTCAGTCCACGCATTCTCCGAAGGGGGCATAGGTCCATGGCTCCTCTGGTTTTTCTCCATCGTCTTGTTTACCGTAATTGGCTTAATTTTTTGGAGAGGGGAAGCCCTGCGCTCACAAGGCGGAATTGATTCACCGCTTTCACGAGAAGGTGCTTTTCTTGCCAACAATTTAGCCTTTGCTGGCTTCGCATTTGTCGTACTACTGGGAACAATTTTCCCTCTTATAGTTGAGGCTCTTCAAAATAGGCAGATTTCGGTTGGTGCCCCATATTTTGAAAAAATGTCGATGCCTATTGGATTCTCCTTACTATTTCTCATGGCTGTGGCACCGGTACTTCCATGGCGAAAAGCAAACACAGAATTGATCCGTGACCGTATTGAATGGCCAGCGTGGGGTGGAGTGCTTTCCCTAGTGGTAGCAGTGTTAGTCGGAGGGAGAGGGTTTCTTCCCTTACTAGGTTTCGCCTTTGCCGGTTTCGCAGGGATGAGCGCTCTTCGTCACCTATTTCTATCCGTAACGAAAAACAAATGGAGAGGAATTATCGGAAGGTCAAATGGGGGGATGGTTGTTCATCTTGGCGTAGTATTTTTGGCAATTGGTCTCATAGCTAGCTCTTCTTATCTTTCCCAAGGTTCATATTCACTTCAGCCAGGAGAGAGCATTCAATTTAATCAATCCACGATCACGTATCTCTCTTCTGAGCGCCTCTCATTTCCTAATAGAATTGAAGAAAGAGTCCAAATACAAATTGACGGGAACACTCTTGAACCGTCCGTTGAACGGTTTACGGCATCTGGGCAACTTGTTCCGTCTCCAGCTACAGAAACATCATTAGTAAAAGATATTCAGATAGCACTTTTGGACCCTCCAGATGAAGAAGATAAATCAATAGTTATACAAGTGACGAAACAGCCTCTACTTTTTTGGATTTGGCTTGGTGGACTTGTGATGCTGACCGGAACAGCATTATCGGCAATACCAATCAAAAAAAGAAAATCGGAGACCAATAAGCGATCAGCGACGCTTCCTTCAACAGGAGGTCAAGGAATATGACTTTAATGAAGTCGGGGATCGCTGCACTTGGTGTGTTGGGTATTGCTTTTATTATCCTGTTAGCGACGCGAACCACCCAGACGAATGGTCCGAACTTCGACATTGTCGGACAACCATCACCCCCAATACAAGGGGAAGCCGTTAACGGAGAAAATTTTAAGCTTGAGGAACTACTCCTTGAAAACCGATCTCTACCGCCTTCTGATCAGGCATGGGTTGCTGTTAACTTCTTTGCAAGTTGGTGCTCGGGTTGCATTGTTGAACACGGTGACCTTCTTAAATTCCATGAAGAAGGTGTTTCTCTTGAAGATGGGACAAAATGCAAAACCAAACTTATAGGAGTTGCCTTTAACGACCGACTGGACGATATAAGAAATTTCTTTGAGAAATATGGAGGTGATTGGCTTGTTCTGGCAGATGAGGCCACAAACCGGATCGCTATTGATTTCAGTGTTTTAACAGCCCCCGAAACTGTTTTGATAGCCCCTAATGGTTTAGTCGTGAAAAAGATAATTGGTCCTGTGGGTTACGATGACCTAGCAACGGGGGTGACATGCTAAATAGCTCGCAATCTCGAGGTATCTCATGGTTCTTCATGGCAATAGTTTTTTTTGTTGCATTGATCTTTGGAACACTCGACTCGAAAAATACGAAAACTCCATCGGAAAGAGCAGCTTCGCTTGCCTCTACGATTGCATGTCCGCAATGTTCTGGACAACCAGTCTCTGAAAGTTCAGCCCCGATAGCTCAAGTGATACGAGCGGAAATTAAGGAACAAGTTGACCAGGGGTTAAGCGATTCTGAGATTAGAACTACCTATATTCAACGCTATGGGGATTGGGTAAATTTAAATCCAAGTAGCAAAGGCTTTGATTCCATCGTGTGGATCGCCCCTTTTCTAATAATAGGGATAGGACTCGGTGGAATCACTCTCGCTTATTCAAGAAGAAAATTGGCCACGCAAGGGATAGAACTGACTAAAGATGAGGAAGAGAAGGTTCTTGCGATGAGGGCAACATTTGAAGATAGCGATAACTCCATTCGAGCTAGCGAAGAACAACCCATTGGAGAATAAATGAACAATGGAAATCTCAAGAAAGAGCAAATCTTTCTTCTCAGGTCGCTCAAAGACCTTGACGAAGAACTTGCTAATGGGGAGATAAGTTCTGAAGATTACGCTTCGCTTACACGGAGATATTCAAAACGTCTCGCGCGCTTGGGTAAGGATAGGGAAAGTTTTTACAGCGGAATAAAGAATAATCAGAAAAGAAAGACTTGGCTCTGGATTTTCTTTCTAGTTTCCATAGCTACTATCTCAGGTTTCGCAATCAGTTTTTCATCTGGGGACAGAACTAGCTCCCAAGGGATGACTGGGAGTATTAGGCAAAGCGTAGTGACGAAACTCTCCCAAGCTCAACAACTTTTTAGTGACCAGAGCCGCTGGCCTGATGCTATAGAACTGTATGAACAGGTGCTTGAACAGCAACCGAGTAATTCTGAGGCATTGACGTATCGGGCATGGCTTCAATACAGACAAGGTGAATCAAGTAATGAACAAATCCCTGTCTGGCAAGAAGTCCTTATAATCCAGCCTGACTTCCCAGACGCGATTGTTTTTCTAGCTATAGCTCTTTCAGATGAGAGTCGATTTGAAGAAGCTGCGGAACAACTCCAGAACTTAGAGAGAATACAAGTGTCAAAAGAATTACAAAGTGTTCTGTTGGCTCAAGGACTTAGAGGAGAGGTATTTGCCGAAGCAAGATATGAGGACATCGTTCGGAATGATGAGCCAACCCTCCAAGGCTTGGAAATGAGCATAGAAATAGCACTTGAAGCTGCGAATTATCTTCTACAAAGCGACAAGCAGCAGAGGAGCGTGAGTGCTCTAAAGCTTTTCAGGGCTGTGCTAGAAGAAGAGCCCTTTAACCCAGCTGCGTTAAGCAGGGAATCTCTACTATTGGCACAAACCGGCGATCCTTTTCTTTATGAAAGAGCCATAGCTCAAATGAACATCGCTATTCAAGAGAACCCCATGAATCTCGAAGTCTTATTAACTCGTGCCACTATCAACGCTGATGTGGACCCGATTCTTGCTTGTGAAGATTTAAAAAAGATCTCTGATTCATCATTTGCGGACGAAATTTCGCTATCCATGGAGCTTCAGTCTCAAATTAGTTCTTTAAATGCATATGTGGTGTGTGATGGTTAGAGAGCCACAGAGGTAACGCAGATTTTATCGCCTTTGGCAAGGCTTGATGAAGTTTCGGTTTTGGTCTTACCGTACAAGGAGCCAAGCATTCCCTTTACCATTCCGCGGTCAACAGCGCAGATAACAGGGTGCTTCACTGCTGAATCTCCGAAAGGGCAATGTTCAGATATGATTTGAAGTTCGCCACCGAACTGTTTTGCGTGGGCAGCGAAACCATGCGCAGTTAATGCTTCAGCCACAGCATGGAGACTTTGACGGAAGGAATACCCAGACTCTTTGTAGCCCAGCGAATTCGCCATCGTTTTCCCGTATTCAAGCCCAACCTCTTCAGCTAGAGTTTCTGCTTGATCACTTGAAAGTAATGAAAGGGCCTTCCCGAGAAGAGTTACTAGGACATCTTGATGACGAATTGGTAAGTCAAGATGAATTTCAGTATCAGCGCAGATGTATGTTTTCGATGGCCGACCTGCTTTTGACTCAGATTTTTTGCCAACATCAAGATAGCCGCCTGCTGCGAGTTTATCTAGATGATGTCGGGCGACATTGGGGTGCAAATTGAACTCTTTGGCAGTTTGGGTAGCTGTGATTCCAACTAAATTTTCATGCGCGAATAGATAAATGTCTCTTCGCGTCTTATCACCGAAGGCCGCAGTAATAGCTGTTACAGCAGACGAGAACTCAGTTGCTGTTAGAGTTTTGCTATTTACGGCATCCATGTTTATTCCAATGTTCACTTCTAATAGTTATGCTATCCACTGAATGGGTCCGATGCATCACGTACCACTTTCGTTTGCTTTGAGATTCACGCTTTAAACCACTTAGAATAGAAATATCTCTAAGGGGAGAAATTAATGGGTTTATCAACTGAAAGAATTCTTGAAGCTTTACAGCCAGTCAACGACCCGGAACTAAATAGAAGCATTGTTGAACTTGGAATGGTAAAGAACATTTCAGTTCGAAAATCATTAGTTAACGTTGAGATAGCTTTAACGATACCTGGATGCCCATTGAAGGCAAAAATTGAAGAGGATGTAACTGCTGCAGTTAAAGAAATAGATGGTGTCAAAGAGGTCAAAGTAGATTTTGGTGTAATGACTGATGAGGAAAGGGTCAAAGTTCGGGAACTCGTTCACGGTGACCCTTCTGCAACTGCTGGCTCTCAGCAGGCGCATGGCCATGCTGAAGGGAGACTTATTCCTTTTTCTGATCCATCATCTAAGACCCGTGTCCTGCTCATCGCGTCCGGCAAAGGTGGCGTAGGGAAATCTTCTGTTTCGGCGAATCTGTCCATTGCTCTCGCGAATCGGGGTACAGAGGTCGGCATCGTTGATGCTGATGTATGGGGATTCTCAATTCCGAGAATGCTTGGGATAGATCAACCTCCAACAGTCATTGATGAATTATTGATACCTCCCAAAAAACATGGTGTGAAGGCTATTTCAATGGGGTTCTTCGCTAGGGAGGACCAGCCCGTTATATGGCGTGGCCCCATGTTGCATAAAGCATTAGAGCAATTCCTAACAGATGTCTACTGGGAAGACCTCGACTATCTAGTAATCGACCTTCCCCCGGGGACAGGTGATATAGCCTTATCGTTAGCTCAATTCTTACCACGATCTGAACTTTATGTGGTCACAACACCACAGCCAGCTGCACAACGAGTAGCGCAAAGAGCTGCCTTCATGGCAAAAAATGTGAACCTTGAAGTTAAAGGCGTCATAGAAAACATGTCATGGTTCACCGGAGATGATGAGAAAAAATATTACTTATTTGGACATGGTGGGGGAGAGGATCTCGCTAAACGACTGGAAGTGCCGTTACTAGGGCAGATCCCTCTTCTCCCAGAAATCAGGGAAGGGTCTGATACAGGAAACCCGCTTGTTGCCACGATGCCTGAAAGTGAAGGGGGGGCAATATTTGCTCAAATAAGCGAAACCATTGATATTGACCTTGCCCCCACCAGAAGGTATAACAAGGGGCTTAAACTACTTCAATAGGTAAAGAAAGGGACAATATGATTGTTCGTATAGGTGTCGGAGATATAGCAAAAGAAGTCCAACTTGAGATGGATGATGATACGGACCTTGAAGCGCTGAAATCGAAAATTGAAGGCGCTCTAGATTCAGGGGAAAGTATTATCTGGTTGTCGGATAAAGATGGTCGACAAGTTGGGATTCCATTAGGGAAGATCACCTTTGTTGATATCGGTTCACAAGCCGCTCCAAAAATAGGATTCGGGGCATAAACCATACCTCCCAAAATGAAAGATAAATATGTCAGTACTATCAGAGCTAGCGCCTACCTTAGAAGCTCGAGAGTGCGAATATTTAACTCACATTATCCGTTCCTGGGATTTGCTGGCTGACCTTTCTTTTGCAGATTTAATTCTCTGCGTACCTGATGATCAATCTGCGATTACTTCTTACACGATTGTCGCTCACGTCCGCCCCACTACAAGTCGAAGCATTTACCGGACAGAAATGGAGGGGCGAAGATTTGTTAAAGGGGAACGCCCATTTCTTGATCAGGCGCGTCTGAACTGCACAATGGTTGACGGGGGATTGATCCTACAAACTCCCGTAGAACGGATACGGACATTGAGCGTGCCTGTTTCTTTCAAGGGGAAAGTAATAGCAGTTTTGTCAAGAGATTTTTCACCAGATGATCAGAGAGTTGCTGGAGAACTGGAAATGACCTATTTCTCACTATTTCGGCGTTTAGCCATGATGATCACAGAAGACTGTTACCCATTTCAGGACGTTGGTAGCGAAACGGAATTTTCTCCTAGGGTCAGTGATGGTCTTATGCTGTTGGACGCAGAAGGACGAGTCCGTTTCGCGTCGCCGAATTCAGTTTCTGTTCTTAGTAGGCTTCACATCCGGCAAATTGAAGGAAAGAAATTGGGTATTGAAGAATTGGAATGTGACGCAGTCCCTCAAGTTCTATCAACTCGTCAGCGACAAGATACGGAAATCTCGCTACACGGGCAGGCTATATCTCTCAAATGCCTTCCGATTATCGAAGATAATCAATTAACAGGTGCCCTAGTCCTTGTTCGAGATATTTCAGAGCTTAGGCGTCGCGATCAGCTACTTCGTTCGAAGGACTCTGCAATTGCTGAGATTCATCACCGTGTTAAGAATAATCTGCAAACCATATCGTCCTTGCTTCGTCTTCAGTCTCGGCGTGTGGTAGCAAACGAAGCCAAGACAGTGATAAATGATTCTGTTAGGCGAATACGGTCAATAGCAGTGGTCCATGAGATTCTTTCCCACAACGCAGAAGATAATGTTCAATTCAATGAAATACTAAAGCCATTGGTTCGACTCGTTTCAGAGGATCTCTCCAGCGCAGAGAAATCTCTCCAATTTTCGGTTGTGGGCGACCTGGGGTACCTTCCAGCCGCCGAAACAACAGCATTGTCTGTTGTGCTCAATGAATTAATGCAAAATGCGGTTCAGCACGGTTTCTCAGATATCACATCTATTGAATCCCCAGAATTGATAATAACGCTTGGATCATCTGGCGAAATGCTTGAAATTTCTGTAAAGGATAACGGTCAGGGGTTGCCGTCAGATTTCTCAAGTGAAAGTTATGGTCTGGGTCTTACAATCGTGCGAAATCTTATAGAAATGGACCTTGGAGGTTCAATTCAGATTCGTGGAGAAGAACCAAAGGGAACCAGCGTATTCATACAGATACCGAATCATTGATGTTCTGTGATGGGAACCACTTACCGATGAAATCGTGTCTGCCGTTGCCGGCGGATAGCCCTTCGTTCTTCTTCCGATCGGCCTCCCCAAACACCGTTGTCCTGGTTTGAGTCAAGTGCGTATTCAAGGCACTCTTCCTGAGATGGGCATCGATGACAGACAGTTTTTGCTAAGGAAATAGCATCCAGTGCACTTCCAGTATTTCCTACCGGGAAAAAGAGTTCAGGGCTTGTATCTTTGCACAATGCTAACTGACGCCAGTCGCTCTTTTTGTCAAGATATGAAATGGTTTGAATTGCCACAGGCCCTCCGCAAAGCACTTAGCGACTCTTTGTTTGACTCACCCTATTGGTTTGTCATAAGTTGACGATACAGGCAAAGTTCGTGTGTGACAAGTGGCACATGGTGGTTATGTTGAATTTGTGAAAATTAATTATTATCCCAATTTCCCGAGCTATTTTAGTTACATGGATGTGCTTTGTGACTAATGTCTGCGCCCACCGAGGTGCTTCTCTTCCCTTTAAAGAAAACACTCTTGAAGCATTCACTCATGCGGTAGCTTTAGGCTCTGACTGGATTGAACTCGATGTGTGGTTAGCGAGTGATGGAAATGTGGTGGTTCACCACGAT
>Ga0208764_10003171_pt1 | contig 10090 bp, 6 predicted proteins | sample ETNtaG_18_FD_185762 | JGI IMG/M metagenome (GOLD analysis project Ga0208764, IMG submission 185762) | Marine microbial and viral communities from oxygen minimum zone, Eastern Pacific Ocean - ETNP201302SV91 (SPAdes) (version 2) | ecosystem: Environmental > Aquatic > Marine > Oceanic ...
CTGCAAGATTTGCTCACCAATTCCAGAGTGCAACATCAGGTGCTGTAGTATCTGGTGGTAACTACGCTCACACATTCAACAGTTGTGCAACTAACGGTGTTCAAATCGTTGGTGGTTCTAGTGTAACACCATCTGGTGCAACATATAACCCTGCAAACGGTGCTTTTGAAATGACCCTTGCTGGTCATAGTTTATCGACTTCTGATAAAGTTACGATTACGAACAACGCATTTACCTTCACCTGTACGATGAACGGTAATGCTTCTCAGAAGACATATCCTAGAGCTGGAACTGACTCAGCATCAGGCACACAGTTAAGTATTACTGGTACAACAACTAATACAATTACAGTTAACGTTGGTGCATCACCTCTAGTTAACCACGATGTAAGTGGTGCAACATATAACCAGACAACTGGTGAAATGACACTTACCCTCGGTACTCATACATTAACTGCTGGTACTTCAATCAGACTTACAGTTGATTCATTGAAATTCCGTTGTGCAATGGACGGTTATACAACCGATCACACATATCCTCGTCAAACTGCTGGAGACGGTTCTCCTGACCCTGCATACAACACAGCGTTGAACATTACTAACGCTACAACAAACACAATTACTGTTAACGTTGGTGCTGCATCTGACAACACAACTATTACAGGTAAGTTCCCTGCTGTACATACTCAAGGTTCTTATCAGTTCCCAGTTCAAGCTGTTCCTGATGCTAACTCTGTTGTATTGAACGTTGGTATTTCTACAGTTGATTACCTATACGTATCTGGTGGTACTGGATTCGTTGGACTAACAACAACCAAATATCCTAGAATCGTTTCTAAGTCTTACTTCGAGGTTCTTGACGTTCCTAATACTAACGAATTTAAGATTAACGTTGGTGTTACTACTCAGTCTCACACATACACCACTGGTGGTACTGTAACTGACCTAACACCTGCTATTCTAAAACTATCTGCTTCGCAGTTCTATGAGCAACTTCCAATTGTTGTTCCTCCTTACACTGCTATCGTAGGTAACGCACTTAGGGGATCACAGGTTCTACCTATAGAAGGTACTTCTGATGACGGTAATACACCGAACAGAAGGTCTCACATGTTCAAGATGTCTGACTCTACAACGATTCAGGCGATCTCCATGAAGGGAATGGAAGGATTCTCATATGATTCTAACGCTCCATTCGAGTTAGACAACTCTAACATTAGAACTGGTATTGGTACAACTGCTTGCGGTATATTCATCTCCTTCAACCCAGATTCTCCAATTAACGATAAATCACCATACGTTAAGGACTGTACTGCTTTCTCAGACAATGCTTCTGAGGCAGTTCCTCCAAGATTCGGTGGTGGTGCTTGTGGAGTACTCGCTGATGGTGGCGTACATGATGAAGGTGCAAAATCGATGGTATTCGATGCCTTCACACACGTTGCATCTGACGGTGCTGGATATGTTCTAGACAGAAGTGCAATCGCTGAGATTGTTTCCTGCTTCACATACTACGCCCGTTGGGGATACTACTCAGGTGGTGGATCAAGAATTCGTGGAGTTGGTGGTAACAACTCATATGGTGACTATGGAGTCATCTCTTCTGGATTCTCAACTGATGAGGTTCCAAGGACTGCTAAGGTCTTTGGAGATATGATGACAGTTCTTGGTGCTAACAAGGCTGGTACAGTCTCAGTTGGTGCTACAATGTACGGTGCAACATCTAAGGCAACTGCATGGATGTTAAACGATCAGATCTCTGCTGATAAGATTTACTTCAAGTATCAGAAAGGATACGGTAACGCTGGAATCGGAACCACTGGTTTCGTAGATTCAGAGGTTATCTGGTTCGGTGCTGGTGCTGAGTCAAGTTCTGGAGTTGGTTCAATTACAGTCGGTACTGCTGCAAGTTCTGTTACAGGACAGAAGGGTACAGTTCTTGAAGTTGACCAAACTAGTGGAACACTACTAGTCGGAGATGCAATTGGAATTAAGACCTCACTATATGGGGCAGACGATAGGTTCTACATCATTAACACAGTCACGAATGTGACGGGTGTAACTACATACTACCGATGGGCCGCGGGCTCGGGCGCTGGTATTGCTACCCAATTCAATAACCGTGCTACTCTGACAATTTCGCCAGAGAAGACAGTCGGTACATGGGATACTAGAAACCTAGACTCGGATAATGTTTCTTACGGTTCAACGATTGACGTTAGAACACTGTTCTCACAGTGTCGTCTAACAGGTCATGACTTCCTCGCAGTTGGTACAGGTAACAAAACAGAAACTGGATATCCAAACGTCGATTTGGCGAATGTTATTCAGGGTAATGAGACTAACGTATTTGGGCCTGGTAAGGTGTTCTTCGTATCTACCGACCAAGGTGGTAACTTCCGAGTTGGTGAATTCTTCTCGGTTGACCAGTTAACTGGACGTGCAACATTGGATGCTTCCGCCTTCAACCTGTCTGGTTTGACAGAATTGAGACTGGGTGCTATTGGTGGTCAGATTGGTGAATCAATTAGTGAATTCTCTGCTGACCCAACATTGGCAGGTAACTCAAACAGTGCGGTTCCAACAGAATTCGCTGTTAGGGGATACATCACTCGTGGTTCAATGGGAACCAAGGCGATGACACCTCCAGTTGGTACAACAGGTCAAAGACCTGGCGGTATTGACGATGAGTTCAACACTGGTTGTATGAGATTCAACACTACCATCGGTTCTCTTGAGTACTATGATGGTACTGCATGGGTTCTTCCAGGCAAGTTGACATTCAGTACAGTAACTTCCTCACAGGCAGTTGTCGCTTCTAACGTTTACTACGTAAACACTAACGGAGGCGCGTTAACATTAACTCTTCCTGCTTCACCTAATACGGGTGACGAAATCAGGTTCTATGACGTTGCTAAGACTTTCGATTCTAACGCATTGACAATCGCACGTAACGGAAAACCAATTCAGGGTGATACTGCAGACTTAACAGTTTCCACCGAGAGTGCGGCATTCAGCCTCAGCTTCTCTGGAGATACATACGGTTGGAGAATCTTCTCTATCTAATATGTGTTGGGGGAGGGTAAAACCTCCCATTTTGTTATTGTTTTTATCTATCTGTACATTAAAGGAATGTAATGGCAAGCTATCGATCATATAAAAAAATACAACCTGCACAGATTGCTGCTGGAAGTATTGATGCTTCCACCAAGTTAGAAAGTGGCGTTGCTCCTAGGTATTGTGTAAAACATATCTTTGGACACCAATGTTATTGTACGCCTGGTTGTTGCTGTTATTGGACAGTACCTGCAGGAGTAGAAAAACTTACTTTTGAAATGTGGGGTGCTGGAGGAAATGGTGCGGGCGCCTGTTCATGTAACAGATGTCAACATTTCCAAGGGGCTTCAGGTGGTGCATATAATACTAAGACAATAACTACTTCGCCTGGTTGTGCTTACACAGTATGTGCTGGTGGAGTTTATAGGTGTTGTTCTAGGGAATGTAACGGATGTAACGGATGTTCATCTTATGTGAATGGTCATAACTTAAGTAACTTCTGTGCCCACGGTGGTGCAAGAGGTTGTACTAACGCTGACTGGTCAGTTGTTTGTACATCTAGAAACTGGTGTTGTGTATCGCCTGGAACTTGGGGAGGAGACTTCGCAATGGTAGGACACCAAGACGGGTTCTCAGGTCACTGGAACTGTCACTGTACAGGTGACGTTAATAACCACTGTACAACTGGAGCACCGTTCTTAGTATCAGGTACAGAAAACCAGTTAGACCAATGTTGGATGCGTTGCGGTTGTTGGACTGCTCCTTATGCAACAGGTGGTCAAAGTGCGATGACTACATACTGTGGTAGTAGTTGTTGTGGACAGGGCGGCCAAGGCGGTTCTGGAATGGTACGAATCACTTACGTTTAGGATTAGAGATGGCAAGTTATTCATCATACAAAAAGATTAATGGAGATCAGTTAGCTGATAATTCGCTAAATGCGGCTAGTTTCAGTACATCTCCAAACTCCTCCTACGGTGTAAAATGGTTCTTTGGGACTAATTGCAGATGTTCGCCAGGATGCTGTTGCGCTTGGTCAGCACCATCTACAGTTCAGAACATGTGGATTCAGGCTTGGGGTGCAGGTGGTAACGGTACTGGTGCATGTTCATGTAACAGATGCCAACACTGGCAAGCTGCCCAAGGTGGATACTACAACACCAAAATGATTGAAACAAATGGTAACTGTTCATATACCGTTTGTGCTGCTGGTGTTTATCCATGTCTCTCTAGAGAGTGTTATGGATGTGTAGGATGTTCTTCCTATGTAAATGGACACAACTTATCAAACTTCTGTGCTATTGGTGGATGTAGAGGAAATGCCAACCCAAGTTGGTCTACTGCTTGTGCATCTGTTAACCCATGTTGCAGAGCGCCTGGAAACAACGGTGGAGACTTTGGAATAGGTAACCACAGTAGTGCTTGGTCGAACTCTCGTCATGATACTTATAGAGGATGGTGTCACTGTTACCATTATGGACACTCTCCAACTTCTGCACCTCTGATTGGTACTACTGCGTATCAGTCAATCAGAAACTGCTGGATTCGTTGTGGATGCTGGATTGTTCCTTACGGACATGGTGGTATGAACGCAATGACTACTTATTGCGGTGGATGCTGTGGCCAGGGTGGTACTGGCGGCGGTGGACTAGTTAAAATTACATACTTCTAAGGGGAAGCAATGGCAAGTTATTCATCCTATAAACAAATCGCAAGTAGCAGGATCATCGATGGATCGATCCCTGCTTCCGCTGTATCAGCAGGTGCTTTCTCTAACTGGTGTGTTAAGTGGATTCGTGGTAATCCTGGCAACAGGACAGAGGGTTGTTGCTGTTATTGGCAAGTCCCTACAGGCGTAAAGAGAATTACATTTGAACTTTGGGGTGCTGGTGGAAACGGGCACGGACAATGTAACTGTAGTAGATGTGGAAACTGGCACGCTGCTGGTGGAGGATTCTACAACACAAAAACTATTGATACCAATACTAATTGTGGTTATTCAGTTTGTGCTGGTGGAGTTTATAGATGTTGTTCAAGAGAATGTGTAGGATGTAAGGGATGTTCCTCTTATGTTAATGGACACAATTTAAGTAACTTCTGTGCCATGGGTGGTGCAAGAGGTTGTTATACTAACTCTTGGTCATCAACTTGTTACTCACAGATGCATGACTGTTGTATGCAGCCAGGTGCTTGGAACGGTGACTTTGGTATGGGTAACCACGCAGGTGCCTCATACAGAGCTGGTGGTTGGGATTGCCATTGTTACTATAACAATGATTCTATACCAACTGGTGCTCCGTTCATTGGAACTCTTGGAGTTAGTTACGGTGTAAGACATTGTTGGTCACGTTGTGGTTGCTGGACTGTACCATACGGTCATGGTGGACAGGGTGCTACTACAAGTTACTGTGGAAGTAGTTGTTGTGGACAGGGTGGTACTGGTGGATCTGGACTAGTTAAGATAACTTACGTTTAAAAAAGATATAAAAATTTGAGAAAGAGGGTCTCCGTACCCTCTTTTTTTATTGATTTGTATAAATAGTGCCGAAGGAGTAAACCCGAAGAAATCCGAAACAAATGGCAACCAAAATTATTTCAAAAGCTTGGAAGTTAGATCTTCCTAATAGTTTCCTTGTAGACCACTCATTTAGTGATGGAAAGCAAAGAGACCAAACATACGATGGCCCCGACAAAATCTATTTACAGATAGGTGCTAATGGGAAAGAATTGTATGGCCCACTTACAGAAGATGACATCGCAGATGGTCGTCCAAAACCTGCAGATGTAGTTCAATGGTTTGAAGTTGATTGTGAAAGATCAGCTAAGCATACTTTAATATGCCAACTACGTGGACCAGTTATTGACGAGAAAGAAGAAAGTCGTGACTTATCAGTAGATGTAGCCCACCCTGGCTCACCTGATATGAAGGCTGACGGATACACACAGTTTATCTTTGGTTCTGTATTATATCCAGATGATATCTGGGATTTTGAAAGTATTAAAGTCACAAACCCAGGCAGTGCAGGCCCTGATGACATCTCTATCTCTGCATATACTGTTAGAGGTAAAATCAACGGTGTTGATGCTGATAAAACATGGGACATGGTTAGAGCACACAGAAATGTGGAATTAGATTCTAGTGATAGTCTTATCGCAGAAGATATGCCTGATGATATGAAGACGAAACTGAAAGCTTATCGCCAACAGTTAAGGGATCTTCCTAATAAGATGGCAGCCGCAAGTGTTCATCCAAACATTGCAGATATGATGTTCCCAATGAACCCATTACATGTCGATCCTCCAGCAGATCCTGAAGATGACGCAACTGTAGCAGAATCATGGAAACCACCATATATGTAAACAAAAGGTGATATATAAAAGAGACCTACGGGTCTCTTTTTTAATGCTTTGAATTATTATGTTTGAAACTAATTCCATTAATGATTTTCATATAGAAAAGTGTTACGATCATTCCAAAGACAATGATTATGGTTATGTCTGGAGAAAAGTATTTGTTGTAGAGAATTTCTATAGAAAGCCAGATGAGGTTCGTGATCTTGCCTTATCATATACCCCAAGATACGAGAAGGAAATACGTGCTGGTTTGATTGGCGGTAGAGTGTGTGAAGATAATCCAGAAATGATTAAAAACTTAAAACCAGTGTTTGAGGAGTTATGTCAACATAAAGAGTGGTATAACTTGCCATGGGATAAAGAAAATTTTGATTCTAAATGGCAAGATCATAAGTTTATGGTGAATGTCACAACCAACAATGATATTGTTGAAGCCTTTAAAGGATCACAAATGTGTTACACTCACCATAAAGATAATGAAGGATCTAGGTGGGCTGCAATAGTATATCTAAGTACTGGTGATGGAGGTACAAATTTCTACCAATTCAAAGAAGATGAACCTACAGGTGTTGCTTATGACATGCGAAAAGATATTGTCTTTACAAGTGAGATGAAATATAATAGAATGGTACTATATGAGTCACGACAAACACATGGAGCTATACTAGACAGAACCATGTTTACTGGAAATCCTCGTCTGGCACAGGTATTTTTTATGTGACTATATAGTACAGGAATTATGAAAAACATTATTCTTCTTTTCGTTGAGGTGAAAAAAAATGAGATCTAAAGCCTTTTTTGTGAATGGCGGAGCTGGACGAGTTATTAGCTCTATCCCTGCATTTGAGAAATATGCAGAGAACAATGACGATTTTATTATCGTATGTGAGGGAGGTACTGACTTCTTTAAGGGTCACCCAACATTAGATGGTAAAGTTTACGATCATTGGCATAAAAATCTTTTTCAAGAACATATCATACAAAGAGATTGTGTGAGTCCAGAACCATATAGAGTCTGGCACTATTACAATCAGAAGTGTAATTTAGCACAAGCTTATGATATTGAAATCAATAGTTTAGAAGAACCCAGAGAGTTGCCTGCACCAAGGATTGAACTCAATAAGATGGAAATCATACAGGGTTACAATGTTGTGCAGGAAGTTAAAGCTGTATCTGGAAAGGATAAAGTAATAGTAATTCAACCATTTGGTAGATCTGTACAACAGATGGGAGAATTTATTGCAGATTCGACTGCCAGAAGTATGCCTTTGGTTGCAACAGTTGATATTATTAATCAACTGAAAAAGGATTATGCAATTATTGTAATGAGCGAATACCATTTCCCTGTTGAGGAAAATGAAGATAAGTCTAAAAACAAAATTGCAAGACCTCAAATTCAAGATATGAGAGTTTGGGCAGCAGTAATTGATGTTGCAGATCACTTCATAGGGTGTGATAGTATGGGTCAACATATTGCAAGAGCTCTTGATAAGACTGCTACTGTAGTTGTTGGATCAACATATCCAGAGAATATTAGTTATCCTGGCCATAAGGATTTTGATATTCTTGATGTAGGTAATGGTCGTAGAGAATATTCTCCAATTAGAATTACTTTAGATGATAGGGTTGATCGTTTTAATGATCAAGCCATGGAACTTGATAAAAATCAGGTTAAAGAAATTGTGGAGTCTGCAAAGAAAAGGTTAGGAAAACCAAAGGCATTCACTGGAACCTTTATACCAGTAGAACAGACTCAAGAGGCATGTTGCGATAACCCACAACACCAACACCAACAACCACCTATGCAACAGATTGCTCCACCATCTCAAAATACAGGTGGATATCAACTCCAAGGTGGTGGTCAAATGCAACCAGTTCCACCCAATAGACCAACTCAGACTGGAGCTCCAAAACCCAATTTCACTTTAAACAGACCAAAGCCACCAAGTAAGGGGTTTAAACAGGAAGTTAAAAATCTGTTAAAATCGGATAAGAAGTCTGCAATTACTATTGAAAAAAAATCTGATAATTGAGGCTAGATAATGACACAATGGATTGCAGCAATTGCCAGAGGACATAACTCAGGTATTTGCCTTTTAAAAGATGGAGAAATAGTTCTTTCTATTGAGGAAGAACGACTATCCAGAAAGAAATATGATGGTGGTCCTCTTGCATCCCTAGTAAGGATACTTGACTTCACTGATACATTAGACTATCTTGTAATTGCACACACTCAACCATTAGGTGATGCGGGACAGATAGATTTTACTGGAGAGAATATGTACACGGGTCTAGCAAGAAAGTTAGGCCTGATTGATAGGACATCTGATCTTTATGATCACCCACAGGTGATCGATATGAGTCACATCCATCATAAACTTCATGCCTCTTGTGCATTTTTTAGATCTGGTTTTGAAAGTGCGGTTGCTGTAATTGTTGATGGCGCAGGTACTTTTATCCCTATGTCTATTGAAAATGAACAGGAGATGACATGGGAATTAGAAACAATTTTTAAATGCAATTATCCTGATCAGTTTAAGACATTATATAAACATCAAGGTGGTAGAGGACCTTGGGGTGCTGTAAAAATGGATGAATTCCCTTCTGATCGAGAAGAGGAAGAGGGAACACATCAATTGATATTGGATGATTCTGCAGGGATCGTTAAAGCATATGAGGCAGTAACACAATACTGTGGATGGGCTCCTATTGAAGCTGGTAAGACAATGGGATTGTTCCCGTATGGAAAGGAGAATGATAATATACCAGACATCTATACTGATTATGATGGTATGTCTGATTGGTCAACTACTAACAGAGACCTTATAGTTCCAACATATCCAAATGGTGCTGTTGTTAATCATGGTAGATTCTCAGAACTTAGGAATAGTAAAGAGATGAAACGAGATGATGATTTGACACAATTGCAAAGTCGTAGAGATATGGCATATGCAATTCAAACTCAGTCTCAACAGATGGTATTGGATCTTATTCTCAAAGCAGTTGAGATGAGTGGAGAACGTAATGTAGTTCTCTCAGGTGGATATGGGTTAAACTGTGTTGCAAACTATTGGTTCCTTCAGGAATTAGAACATGAAGACATTAACTTGTATGCCGAACCAGTCAGTAATGATGCTGGTACTGCAATTGGTGCTGCATATCTACAACATCAAAGAGTGAATAAAGATACAACAGTTAAACCAAAATTGCATGATCTATATACTGGATTTAAATATGAATATGATACTGAGTATATACAGGCACTGTCGGAACATTATGGTGCAACAAGGATCTTTGAAGCCAACCATAAAGATGCAGTAGAACTTATTACTAATAAGAATATTGTTGCCTTGTTCCAAGGTAAATCAGAAGCAGGGCCTCGTGCATTGGGTAACAGATCTATTCTTTATGATGCTCGTGATCCAAATGGTAAGGATCATGTGAACGTTGTTAAACGTCGTGAATACTTTAGACCATTTGCAGGTTCTATTCTAAAAGAACATGTACATGATTGGTTTGATCTTCGTGGTATGGATGAAACTCCATTCATGATGTATGCAGTTAATTGCCAACCAGGCATTCAAGAAAGAATCCCAGCAATCATTCACGTTGATGGTACATGTAGGATTCAAACTGTTACTCCAGATGTCAATAAAAACTATTATGAGATCATTCAGGAG
>Ga0208764_10003172_pt1 | contig 10090 bp, 9 predicted proteins | sample ETNtaG_18_FD_185762 | JGI IMG/M metagenome (GOLD analysis project Ga0208764, IMG submission 185762) | Marine microbial and viral communities from oxygen minimum zone, Eastern Pacific Ocean - ETNP201302SV91 (SPAdes) (version 2) | ecosystem: Environmental > Aquatic > Marine > Oceanic ...
GAGAACGCGGCTCACGTTGATGCGTGGATCGCTGAGGCTGCTGGCTGAACGGCCTAAACGTTTGATCCCGGATCCGGTCCCTCTCTGAGGGGCAGGCAACGGGACACGGTGACCGGAGGCCGGGCCCACAAGGGCCCGGCCTCCCACCGTTTTAAGAAGCCTTCTTCTAGTCGGGCCGTTGCACCGTTCACCGAGCCCTGCCGGGGCGACACCACTAGAAGCCAACCGATAGGGTCTGCTGCCTTGCAGCGACACGGGTCACAGCGGTGAGGTCCGCCCGATGAGCGAATTTCGGTCGTCGCGCGACGGCCGTATCACCGACGAACGGCCGTGGTGGGACACCTTCCCGTGGTGGTCGGTGATCATTCTCGCTGTGCTGGTGTGGATGGGCTTCCAGATCATCGTCAACGACGACTACGGCCTCGCCTGGGAACGGATCATTCCCGGCCTTGGGCTCACTCTTCGCTCCACCATCTACGCCTTCGGCATTGCTCTGGGAATAGCGCTGATCGCCGGTACCGGCCAGATGTCGCGCAACGTGATAATCCGAAATCTGGCCCGCACCTACGTCGAGTTCGTCCGGGGCATCCCCATGCTGCCCCTGATCTTCACCGTGGCCCTGATCCTCGTTCCAGAGTTCACCGACCTGCTCAACACCCGCCTGAATGCGTGGTTCGGTTGGGAGTTCAACCTGTCGTTCGAGATGCGGGCCACGGTGACTCTCGCGGTCATCTATGGGGCCTACATGGCCGAAATCTTCCGAGGCGGTATCCAATCGATCCCACCGGGCCAGACCGAAGCTGGCCGGTCTCTAGGGCTAAACCGTCGCCAGACCATGCGATCAGTGGTCCTGCCCCAGGCCATGCGGGCCATCATTCCGCCCATGGGCAATGACTTCATTGCCATCCTCAAGGACACATCACTGCTTTCGGTACTTGGGGCCCTGGAGATCACCCAACGAGCCCGCCAGTTCTCAGCCAGCACGTTCAAGTTCCGTGAGGGTTACTTCGTGTCGGCCTTCATCTACCTAGTCCTGACCCTCAGCCTCTCAGTGCTTCTGGGTGTACTGGAGCGGCGCATGACCCGTGACCGAAAGGGCGAACGATGACTGCGCCCAACACGCCAATGATCAGCCTGCAGGGCGTCTCCAAGACATTCAACCGCACTATCCACGCTGTACGGGACGTGGATCTTGACGTGGCGGAGGGCGAGGTAGTGGTCATCGTGGGGCCCAGCGGTTCAGGCAAGTCCACCGTGCTGCGATGCATCAACCTCCTGGAGATACCGACCACTGGCATCGTCATCGTCGACGGCTCCAACCTCACCGACGTGGCCACCGATCTCGACCACGTGCGAGCCGAAGTAGGCATGGTCTTCCAGCAGTTCAACCTGTTCCCCCATCTGACAGTGCTCGAAAACATCACCCTGGCCCAGCGGAAGGTCCGGGGTCGTTCCAAGTCCGAGGCCAGCGAAATGGGCATGCGCCAACTCACCAGGGTGGGCATTCCCGACAAAGCCGACGCCTTCCCTCGCCAACTCTCCGGAGGCCAGCAGCAGCGGGTGGCGATCGCCCGAGCGCTCGCCATGGAACCCCGCGTGATGCTCTTCGACGAACCCACCTCGGCACTCGACCCCGAGATGGTCAAGGAGGTTCTAGACGTCATGTTGGAGTTGGCCAGCGAGGGCATGACCATGGTGGTGGTCACCCATGAGATGGGCTTCGCTAAGGCTGCCGCTGATCGTCTGGTGTTCATTGACGAGGGCGAGATCGTGGAGGTTGGCGCCCCCGAGGAGGTCTTCTCCAACCCAAGCCAGGACCGCACCCGGGCCTTCTTCGACAAGATCCTCTACTGACCGTGTCGCCATCATCCACTGACCGTGGGACTGGACCGGTGACGGTCGGATCGTCGCCTACTCCAGCTGTAGAGCTCGCCGGGATCACCAAGCGGTTTCCGGGTGTCGTGGCCAACGACCGGGTCGACCTTCGAGTCGCCGAGGGCGAGATCCACGCGGTAGTTGGCGAAAACGGGGCCGGCAAGTCGACGCTCATGAAGATCCTCTACGGAATGCAGACGGCCGATGAGGGGCAGATGCTGGTCGGTGGCGTCGAAGTGCAGTTCTCCTCACCATCGGAGGCCATTGACGCAGGCATCGGGATGGTCCACCAACACTTCATGCTGGCCGACCAGCTCACGGTGCTGGAGAACGTCGTTCTGGGGGCCGAACCGACCCGCCGGGGAGTGATCGACTACCACTCGGCTCGCCGCCATCTCGACGAGTTGGGCAGTTCCTATGGACTCGACCTACACCCCAATGACTTTGTGGAATCCCTAGAGGTTGGCGAACGCCAGCGTGTGGAGATCATCAAGGTCCTCTACAGGGGGGCGAAGGTCCTAATCCTCGATGAACCGACGTCAGTGCTCGTCCCCCAAGAAGTGGAAAAACTGTTCGACAACCTACGAGAGCTCAAGGCTCGGGGCCACACCATCATCTTCATCGACCACAAGCTCGAGGAGGTCTTGGCCATCGCTGACACCATCACCGTCCTTCGCCGGGGTCGCACCGTCGCCACTACGACACCTGACCAGGTCACGGCTGCCGAGTTGGCGGAACTGATGGTTGGTTCCGAACTACCGAAGCCGTCCACTGAACCGCGGGTAGCCGATCAACACGTGACGCTGTCACTTCGTTCGGCAACTGTTCCGGGAGATGACGGCCGACCCGCCCTAGAAGCCGTCAATCTCGAAATACACCGCGGTGAGGTCCTGGGAGTGGCCGGCGTGGAAGGCAATGGTCAAGGGGAGCTCATCGAGGCGATTCTTGGACTCCGCCCCTTCACTGGGGGCGAACTGCTCCTAGATGGGGAACCCATCACCAACTGGCCGGTCCGTCATCGACGCGACGCCGGTCTCGGTTACGTGCCAGAGGACCGGCAACGGCGCGGACTGCTGCTCGACGCTCCCTTATGGGAAAACGTCGTGCTCGGCCACCAAACCCAGCGGCCCTATGCGCGGGGCCCATGGCTGGATCGTTCCAGCGCTCGGGCTGCTGCGGGAACGATCCTCTCGGATTTTGACGTCAGGGCGCCGGGCGTGGACACCACGGCCCGTGCGTTATCGGGTGGAAACCAGCAGAAGTTGATCATCGGGCGGGAAATGGCTTCTCGACCACGAATGCTTATTGCCGCCCACCCCACACGCGGTATTGATGTGGGCGCTCAAGCTGCGGTATGGGATGAGTTGCGAGAAGCGCGTCGCGAAGGAATGGCCGTCCTACTGGTGTCAGCCGACCTGGAGGAACTGATCGGACTAGCCGATCGCCTAGTGGTCATGCTCCGCGGGCGGATTGCTGCCGAATTGGACCCGACCAATACTTCGCCACGCCTGTTGGGAAGCCACATGACTGGGGCGGCAGTGGATGACCAAGGTGGTGTCCAATGAGCGTTCGGCGCTTCGTACTCGCCTTGGCCGCGCCCGCATGCGCATTCACCTTCTCTATAGGGGTGTCTTCACTGGTCCTGATGGCCTTTGGAACCAATCCAATTGACGCATGGGCCGAGATGCTGTCGTATGGCACCCGCCTAGAGACCTTCGTTGAGACAGGCAACCGCGCGACTCCCCTGTATCTGGCTGGCATTGCGGTGGCAATCGGCTTCCGCATGAACCTCTTCAATATCGGGGTAGAAGGCCAGTACGTACTCGCCGCGCTGCTAGCCGCATCAGCGGGTGCCGCGGTCGATCTGCCCCCGGTTCTACATGTTGCCCTCATCATGGCTGTCGCCATGGCGGTCGGCTCAGCGTTCGCTGGGGTCGCGGGCTACCTGAAGGTCAGCAGAGGCGTCCATGAGGTGATCTCCACCATCATGCTGAACGCCGTGGCACTAGCCGCCGTGGGCTTCCTTCTGCGCAACTGGCTCCTTGACGAGAGTGACACCACTCTCAACATGATGACGCCGGAAATACCGGCATCAGGCCAGTTCCCTCACCTCAACTCTCTTGTCGAGACGTTCACGCGAGAAATTAGTCGAGGTCGAGAACTCTGGGGCTTCCTACTGGTAGCGGTATTCGTGGGTGTGCTCTTTCACGTCTTCCTCAACCGCACGCGAGCCGGTTTCGACCTTCGAGCCACTGGCCTCAACCCGTTCGCTGCTGAAGCGTCGGGGGCAGATCCGTCAACCAACATCGTCCGAGCCATGTTGCTGTCGGGGGCCGTCGCTGGCCTGATCGGCCTTCCCGAAGTGTTGGGCGACGCCCACAAATATGACCTTGGATTCGCCCGCGGTCTTGGATTCACAGGAATCGCCGTGGCCCTTGTCGGACGGAACCATCCCGGAGGGATCGCGATTGCAGCCCTGTTGTTCGGCTGGCTCGATAGTTCAGCCCCGATCCTGGATGTTGTTGGGGACGCTCCCCGCGAGATTGTTTCGATCCTCCAGGGGGTTGTGGTGTTGTCGGCCGTAGTGGCCTACGAGGTAGTGAACCGGATTCGCCGTGTATCTGAAGCCCGAGATGCTGCAGTAGCCGTCCGACTGCCGGTCAAAACCTCCAACGGGGATACCGCGTAATGGAACTCCTACGGTCCTCGACGGTGCTTCGTTGGATGCTTGCCGCGCTCGGGGTGGTAGTCGTCCTATCCGTCTTGCAGGAACTGGCCCGACCAGCGACAATCGACCTCGTCTCTGTTGGCACCGCCGAGTCAACTCTCCGTCGGGCCGTACCAATCTTGTTGGCCGGGCTTGGTGGCATTTGGGCTGAGAGAGCCGGCGTCGTCAACATCGGACTCGAGGGAATGATGGTTCTCGGCACATGGTTCGGTGCCTGGGGCGCACTCGAGTTCGGCCCTTGGTGGGGAATAGCGATCGGTGTTGCTGGTGGCGCGGCCGGCGGCCTACTCCATGCTGTAGCCACTGTGGGATTCGGCGTAGACCACATTGTCTCAGGGGTGGCCGTCAACATCGTCGCACCAGCGCTGGCACGATTCCTGTCCGGCGAGGTGTTCTCCGGACGATCGGGTGGAGGCATAACGCAGTCGCCCCGGGTCGAGTCCGTCGGCCATTTCGATCTTCCATTCCTGTCAGGTGGCGAATTCCTTGGGTGGAAAACCCCCGACCTGCTCGGATGGACCGTGGATCAAGATTGGTTGCTCGTCTCCGACTTGGCCGCTGTCCTATCGGGCATTACCAGCAGCCTCTCGTGGGCGACTCTCCTGGCACTGACCCTGGTTCCCGTTTCAGTATTCGTGCTGTGGCGAACACCCTTCGGCCTCCAGATCCGAGCCTCAGGGGAACATCCCGTGGCCGCCGACAGTCTCGGCGTGTCCGTATACAAGATGAAGTTCACCGCGGTAGTGGTCAGCGGCGCATTGGCCGGCTTCGGTGGAGCATTCATTGCCATAGAACAGACGGGCGTCTACCGGGAAGGACAGGTTCAGGGCAGGGGTTTCATCGGCCTAGCTACGGTGATCTTTGGCAACTGGCAACCCGTGGGCGCCTTCCTCGGATCGCTACTCTTCGGCTTCGCCGATGCGTTGCAACTTAGAGACCGCACGGCAGTGCATGCCCTGCTGCTGCTCGCCGGCGTAGCCCTCGCGGGGCTGGCCCTACGAGCCCTACTGAAGCACAGACACGGTTCTGCGGTGTTGCTGGCGAGCTCATCGGCAGCCGTGCTTTGGTGGTACGCGGTAACCGATGAAGTAGCCGGTGAGCTACCACCCATCACGCCCCATGTGGTCACCCTGCTTGTCCTGGTGTTCGCTACCAGCAGGCTCCGGATGCCTGCGGCAAACGGCCTCCGCTACCGACGTGGGCAGGAATAGTGGACCGTGTCCTTGACCCCGGCCAGCGGGCTTCCTGGGACCGCGACGGGTTTGTGGTGCTCCCCGACTTCGTGGACACCGAACTCCAAGCCGACCTCCGGGACCGTATTGCTGAAATCGTGGCCGACTACTCCGCTTCTGGCCTTCCAGACGGCGCAGTCTCCGTATTCTCAACCACTGAACAGACCCACGCTCAAGACGACTGGTTTCTCACTTCTGGCGATGTAATCCGACCATTCCTTGAAGCAGGAGCCTTCGACGGTGTTGGCAATCAGATCGTCCCCATGGACCAGGCGCTCAACAAGTTGGGTCACGCCATGCACGATCTGGACCCCGTGTTCGACCGCTTCTCGCGCACCCCGGCCGTGGCCAGATTGGCTGCCGACCTGGGGTTCGTCGATCCCCTTCTCCTGCAGTCCATGGTCATCTTCAAGCCTTCCCACATAGGTGGCGAAGTGATCTGCCACTGCGACCACTCATTCCTGTGGACCGAGCCCCAGACGGTGGTCGGTTTCTGGTTCGCCCTGGATGACGCCACGATCGACAATGGCTGCATGTGGGCCATCCCCGGCGGACAGACCGGCGGGGCCCGCACCCGGTTCCGCCGTGAGGGCGCCGGCACGACCACCGACGTGCTGGACCCCACCCCGTACGACATGGGTGCCCTGGTGCCCCTCGAGGTGGAAGCGGGCACCTGCATCGCCTTCCATGGTTGCCTTCCACACTGGAGCGGCCCCAACACCTCGGACCAACCCCGGCTGGCCTACACGCTGCACCTCATCGATGGTACGGCCCACTACTCGCCTGACAACTGGCTACAACGGAGCCCCGACCTCCCCCTTCGTGGATTCTGAGCCCTGTCTTTCGGACCCATCAGTGGGTCTGGGTAGCCTGACCCATGGGAACTGATGCCAACCTCAACCAGCCGCTCCGGTTGGAGACGATCCGCCGGGCCCCCAAGGTGCTCCTCCACGACCACCTCGACGGCGGCCTTCGACCGTCCACGGTGCTGGATCTGGCCGACGACGCCGGGCACGTCCTTCCCGCCGCCGACGAGGCCTCTCTGTCCACCTGGTTCCACCGGGGCGCCGATCGCCGCGACCTGGGTCTCTACCTCGAGACCTTCGAACACACGGTCGGCGTCATGCAGACCCCGGAGGCCTGCCATCGGGTAGCCACCGAATGCGCCAGCGACCTGGCCGACGACGGCTGCGTGTACGCCGAGGTCCGCTTCGCGCCGGCGTTGCATACCGATCAGGGCATGGGGCTTGACCAGGTCCTCGAAGCTGTCCTGGCTGGTTTTGCAGACGGTTCGGTAGGCACCCCGCTAACCGTCCGCACGCTGGTCACGGCCATGCGAACCTCGACCGATTCACTCGAGGTGGCTGAACTGGCGGTCCGGTACCGGGACCGCGGCGTAGTGGGTTTCGACATTGCCGGCCGCGAAGCCGGCTACCCCCCGACGCTGCACCTGGCGGCCTTCCAGTACCTCCAACGGGAGAACTTTCACTTCACCATCCACGCTGGCGAGGCGTTCGGTCCTGCGTCGATCTGGGAGGCCGTGCAGTACTGCGGTGCCGAACGTCTGGGCCATGGGGTGCGAATCGTGGATGACATCACGACCAACGCCGACAGCGAGGCTCACCTGGGGCGGCTGGCCTCCTTCGTCCGGGACCGCCGCATCCCCCTTGAGCTCTGCCCGACGTCCAACGTGCACACCGGGGCGGCAGCCGACATCGCGTCGCACCCCATTGGCGACCTACGGCGGCTCGGTTTCCGGGTGACCGTCAACACCGATAATCGCCTGATGAGCGACGTCTCGATGACCTCCGAGATGGCCTCCTTGAACGAGACGTTCGGCTGGGGTCTGGCCGACCTGCGTTGGCTGACCATCAACTCCATGAAGAGCGCCTTCCTGCCCTTCGATGAGCGGCTGGCCATCATCGAGGATGTCGTCAAGCCCGGGTACGCCGAGCTGATGGCGGAGACCGGATGACCACGCTGTCCGAAGCCGATTCCCGGACCCTGGTCGCCGAAGCCGGCGTGATCGTATCGAGGTGGGCCACGGCCGATACTGCCGACAACGCGGCGGTGGCGGCCGAGGAAATGGGCTTCCCCGTGGTGGTCAAGCTGTGCGGTGATGCCATTGCCCACAAGTCCGAACGGGGGCTGGTGCGCCTGTCCTTGACCTCGGCCGACGATGTGCGGGCCGCGGTGACCGACCTGTTGGATGCGGCCACCGAGTCCGACGGCGACGTAGAACTGCTGGTTTCGACCATGGTGAGGGGCGACCGGGAACTCATCGCCGGACTGGTGCGTGACCCCCAGTTCGGACCGTGCGTAATGCTGGGCGTGGGCGGCGTCCTGGCCGAAGCGGTTGCCGACGTGGCCTTCCGCCTGGCGCCTCTGGAACGGCTCGATGCCCACGAGCTGATCGACGACCTGGGATCCCAGACGCTGCTCGGACCATTCCGGGGCCAGCCGGCCGTCGACCGCGACGCCCTGGCCGACACCCTGTGCGCCCTGGGTGACCTAGCCGTCGACCCAGCTATCGCCTCGATCGACCTGAACCCGTTGATCGTGGTGGAGGGCCAACCGGTGGCCGTCGACGCTCTCGTGGAGCGCACCTGATGGCGCGCGACCTGACCCCACTGTTCGAACCCCGCGGTGTGGTGGTGACCGGCGTGTCCAGCCATCCGGGCAAGTTCGGCTTCGTGACCCTCCACAACCTCTTGTCGTGTGGCTATCAGGGCGAGGTCTTCGCCGTGGGTCGACCCGATCCCGAGGGAGGAGCCACCATCATTTTGAACTGCCCCGTTCTGGCCTCCGTTGACGCGCTGCCCGAGGGGGCAGCCGAGCTGCTCGTGGTCTGTACCCCCGTGTCGGCCAACGAGCAGATAATCCGCACGGCTGCCGAGCGTGGCGTACGAGCCGTGTTCGTGGCCGCCGGCGGGTATTCAGAAGCCGGCGAAGAGGGCGCTGCGGCCGAGACACGCCTGGTAGCCCTGGCCGATGAACTGGACCTCGTCCTGGCCGGGCCCAACGGACAGGGCATCACCTCCCCACCGGTGGGCCTGTGCGCCCAGATCGTGGCGCCCTTTCCACCCCGAGGTCGAATCGGCGTGGCGTCGCAGTCCGGCAACTTCGTCTCGGCCTTCCAGAACTACGCAGGACAGACAGGGGTTGGCATCAGCCGTTCTGTATCCGCTGGAAACGCTGCAGCCACCAGCGTCGCCGACTATCTGGAGTGGTTCGCCGACGACCCGGAGACCGACGTCGGTCTCTGCTACGTGGAGGGTCTCACCGATGGGCGCGACTTCTTCGAGCGGGTCCGGGCCATCACTCCCCGGATGCCCGTGGTGGTCGTCAAGGGTGGGGCGACCACCGGTGGCCAACGGGCCGCAGCATCCCACACCGGTTCACTGGCGTCCGATGATCGCGTGTTCGACGGCATGGCCCGGCAAGCCGGTCTGGTCCGGGCTTCCACCATCGAGGCGGCGTTCGAAGCGGCCGCCACCCTGGCCACCCAGCCACTACCGGGCGGCAGCGGCGTGGTGGTGCTGACTACCGCCGGCGGCTGGGGCGTGGTGACCGCCGACGCGATAACCACCCATCGAGATCTGACGCTCACCACACTTCCCGACGACCTGCTGACCGCAGTGGACGCGATGCTTCCGCCCCGTTGGAGCCGCAACAACCCGGTTGACCTGGCCGGCGGCGAGACCCGGGAGACCATCCCCGAGTTGCTCGACATGGTGGCCGGCCACCCGGGCGTGGACTCGGTGGTCCAGCTGGGGTTGGGCATTCAGGGCAACACCGCGGCGTTGACACGTAGCGGACCGTTCCACCCCCACCACGGCCTGGAACGTATCGTGGACTTTCACGAGCGTCAGGAGCGCCGCTACGCCGAGGCAGCCGCCGACGCATCGACAGCCCATAACAAGCCGGTACTGGTGGCCTCCGAACTGGCCGTGACCCAACCCGACAACCCGATGGTGGGCGCCGTAAGGGGCACGGACCGACTCTGCTACCCATCGGCCGACCGGGCCGTGGCAGCCCTCGGCCATCTGGTCTGGTACTCCGCGTGGCGCCGGGCCCGCGCTTGACCGGACTAACCGCTTTTCGAAGCAGGGTGGAAGGTCCGGGCCATGACTATCGAGCACCCGCCCAGCCTCCAGCCCGGCTGGACCGTGGCCATCACCACCACCCGGTCAACGGCTCAATCAGAAACAGGGTCAGCGACGGGCTGAACGGAGGGCGCCGGCGAGATTGCCGC
>Ga0208764_10003174_pt1 | contig 10084 bp, 9 predicted proteins | sample ETNtaG_18_FD_185762 | JGI IMG/M metagenome (GOLD analysis project Ga0208764, IMG submission 185762) | Marine microbial and viral communities from oxygen minimum zone, Eastern Pacific Ocean - ETNP201302SV91 (SPAdes) (version 2) | ecosystem: Environmental > Aquatic > Marine > Oceanic ...
TTATTTTGGGCAGTTATTTGTGCCAAATCTCTATCTAAACCAGCAAAAAATAGATGCTGGATATAAGATCCAGCAAGCACATCTTCCTGAGTGACGGGATGAATGGATAAATTTACTTTATCAGGATGTTGATTCGCATAAGTGTTGACACCATCCGCATATGCCTGAGCCATGGAAAGTATGTTTTGAGAGAGTTGCTTTTTTCCAATATTCTCTACTTTGGAATGAACTTTCAATAATCTAACTAGGTAGTCAGTCTCGATACTACCAAGGCCATTATAAATTGCATTTTCACCTCGGTATAAAGGCATTAACTCTACAAGGTCTTCATACGCATCTTCTGCGTGAACTAAACCTATTCCATATGCAACATCTTGATCTGTCTTACCTTTAATATATGGAATTCCCCAAAAATCTCTATTAATTGAGACGTTATATTCTTTAGAGATTTCATATGAAGAATTCTTTTTAACTAAGGCGCAAGAGCTTAGGATCAAAACAATACTTAGTATGGGTATGAAGAAGGAAGTAGTATTTAAATATATTTTTATTTTCACGATCCTAATTGTAATAGTTTCAGATAAAAATTCTTTAGATAAACCTTTTTTTGTAAACTAAAATTTTATAGATAATTAAAGTTCAAATAGCTCTATTGCACTACGGATAGGCTCTATTAGGCTTTTTGGTCTATAATTCCGCGTATGTCAGGGAATACATTTGGAAAATTATTTCAAGTTACAACTTATGGGGAAAGCCATGGGAAGGCGCTTGGTTGCATTATAGATGGTTGTCCACCCCAATTAGAGCTTTCAACTGATGATATTCAATCTGAGCTAAATCGAAGAAAACCTGGTCAGTCTGATGTAACAACCCAAAGAAAAGAAGATGATGTTGTAGAAATTTTGTCTGGTGTATTTGAGGGTAAGACTTTAGGAACCCCAATCAGTTTGATTATTTACAACCAAGACCAGAGATCAAAAGATTACTCGAATATCAAAGATGTCTTTCGCCCCAACCATGCTGATATTACTTATCAAGCAAAATATGGTCACCGAGACTATAGAGGCGGAGGTCGATCAAGTGCTAGAGAGACGGCCATGAGAGTAGCAGCAGGAGCTATTGCTAAAAAATATCTTAACTCGCACGGTATTCATACTGATGGCTATGTTAGTCAAATAGGTTCTATTTCAGCAGATGCTATCAATTTAAAAAATGCTAAATCTAACAAGTATTTCTTTGCTGATGAGTCTAAATTAGAAGATCTAGATGCTATGTTTGCTGAATTGATTGAAGAGGGCAACTCAGTTGGAGCAAAGCTGGGCGTAAGAGTAACAAATTGTCCGATCGGTCTTGGCGAGCCTGTTTTTGACAAGTTTGATGCAGATTTAGCAAAAGCAATTATGAGCATTAATGCTGTGAAGTCTGTCAGCATTGGAAATACTCATAACATTCTTGATTTAAGGGGTTCAGAGGTTAGAGATGAAATGACACAAGATGGCTTTAAATCAAATAATGCTGGGGGCATCTTGGGTGGCATTACAAATGGCGATCTGATTGAGCTAGAATTTATTATCAAACCAACATCAAGCATTAAATCAAAAGGTCAAACAATCAATGCTGCAGGTGACGAAGTTGAGGTTGAAGTAACTGGTCGGCATGATCCTTGTGTTGGGATCAGAGCGGTTCCTATAGCAGAGTCAATGGTAAATTTAGTTCTTATGGATCATTTGTTAAGAAACCAAGCCCAATGCGGAACGATTGATCAATCGACTCCATTTAAGAAATAATATGCCTGTTACTCTATATGACAAGCTCTGGGATGAGCATCTAGTTCAAACTGACGATACCAACGAGTCATTAATTTACATTGATAGACACTATCTCCATGAGGTTACCTCGCCTCAAGCTTTTGAGGGTCTAAGGCATAAGCAGTTAAAACCATGGCGGCTTGACGCAAACGTAGCCACTCCTGACCATAATGTTCCTACGGATCGAGGCAATACATTTGATGCGGCATCAATCAAAGATGAAGTAGCTAAAATTCAAGTAGTTGAGCTTGATAAAAACTGTAATAATTTTGGCATCCATCAATTTGATATAACTTCAAACAAACAAGGTATTGTTCATGTGATGGGCCCTGAGCTTGGGTACACACTGCCAGGTATGACTATTGTGTGCGGTGACTCTCACACTTCAACGCATGGTGCATTTGGGTGTTTAGCTATGGGCATAGGAACATCTGAAGTTGAGCATGTTTTAGCTACTCAATGTTTAAAAATTACTAAGCTAAAAAATATGCAAGTCAATTTTAATGGCCATCCTCAAAGAGGCGTTACCTCAAAAGATATTGTTTTGCATTTAATTAAGTTAATTGGGACTGCCGGAGGTGCTGGTCACGCTATTGAGTTTTCAGGTTCATATATTTCATCTGCTTCAATGGAGTCTAGGATGACAATTTGTAATATGGCTATCGAAGCTGGCGCAAAGGTTGGTCTTGCTGGAGTTGATGCAACCACCCTTGATTACGTCAAAAAACATTCGAATCTTTCAGATTCAATGTTCAGTAAAGCTAACGAATATTGGCAGACTTTAAAATCTGATCCAGATGCAAATTTTGATCAAACAATTGATATTAATGTTTCAAACATTAGACCTCAAGTTACTTGGGGCACTTCACCTGAAATGACTATAGATTTTGATGCAGATATTCCCTCCCAAGGTGATATCGATGAAGTAAATCATGAAAACTTATTACTCGCAAAAGCATACATGGGTTTGGATGAGTCAAAGACTCTCCAAGATTTAAGTTTTGATAGGATTTTTATTGGTTCTTGTACCAACTCAAGAATGGAAGATCTGCGTGATGCTGCATCTGTTGTAAAAGGTAAGAAAATTTCAAAAGATATTACTGAAGCTATTGTGGTGCCTGGCTCTGGAATGGTTAAAGCGCAGGCAGAAGAGGAGGGTTTGGATAAAATTTTTGTTGACGCAGGTTTTTTATGGCGTGATCCAGGTTGCTCTATGTGCTTAGGCATGAATCCCGATCAGTTAAAACCTTATGAGCGCTGCGCGTCAACTTCCAACAGGAATTTTGAAGGTAGGCAAGGCAACCTTGGAAGAACTCATTTGATGAGCCCTTTAATGGCTGCATTGACGGCGGTAAACGGTAAAATAACGGACCCATCATGATTAATTCAATTATCACAGGCATCGTAGCAACTTTTAATAGAGATAATATTGATACTGATCAAATTATTCCAACTGAGTACCTCAAATCTATTAAAAAATTTGGCTTTGGAGACTTTCTCTTTGATGGGTGGAGATATTTAGATGAAGGAAGATTAGATATGACTGCAGATGATCGTTCTAAAAATCATGATTTCATTTTAAATAAAGAGCCTTTTACAAATGCCAAAATTTTATTAACTAGAGATAATTTTGGTTGCGGCTCAAGCAGAGAACACGCAGTATGGGCTTTAAGAGACTTTGGTTTTAAGGCAGTTATAGCTAGCTCATTTGGAGATATTTTTTACAATAATTGTTTCAAGAATTCAGTTCTCCCAATTAAACTAACCAAAGAAGAGGTTAATCATCTATTTGAAATTTCCAGCCTTTCTCCAGTTAGCTTTGAGATTGATTTATTAAAAAAAGATCTCAAGTTTGATGGTAACTATTCCTACTCGTTCGATGTAAAAGATAGCCTTCTTGATCGCATTATTAACAATTTAGATGACGTTGATATTACCTTAGAACATAAAAATCATATTGAGGCTTTTGAGCAAAAAAGAAGACACCAGAGACCGTGGCTTTTTGATTACAGTAATTGAGTGCAAGAATGACAAAAAAAATATTAATTCTCCCAGGGGATGGTGTCGGTCAAGAAGTCACCTCTTCAATGAATGAAGTCTTGTATTATTTAATTGATGAGCAAGGCTTAGATTTTGAAATTTCAGAGAGAAAAGTTGGCGGCTCTTCTTATGATGAATTTGGAAAACCTTTAACTGAAGAAACTTTAGAAATCGCAAGAAATTCGGATGCAATTTTATTTGGAGCCGTTGGTGGACCGCAGTGGGATAATCTTGGTTGGGATGTTCGGCCAGAACAAGCATTGCTAGGATTACGTAAATCTCTTGGTCTGTTTGCCAATTTAAGGCCTGCCTTCTTGTTTAACGAGCTTGCATCTGCATCCCCGCTGAAAAATCATATTATAGAAAATCTAGATATTCTGATAGTTCGAGAACTGACAGGAGGAGTATATTTTGGAGAGCCTAGAGGCATTGTTGAAAATGAAACTCCTAAATATGGTTTTAATACAATGATCTATAACGAAGATGAGATTAGAAGAATCGCAAGGGTCGCATTTGAAGCTGCAATGAACAGAGATAAGAAGCTATGCTCTGTTGAAAAAGCTAATGTTTTAGAAGTTTCAAAATTCTGGAGAAGCATAGTAACTGAAATGAGTGCCGAGTATCCTGAAGTCGAGCTTTCTCACCAGCTTGCTGATAATACCGCTATGCAGTTAGTGCTAAATCCAAACCAATATGATGTGATTGTTTCCGGAAATCTTTTTGGAGACATGCTCTCAGATATAGCGGCTACTTTAAGCGGTTCAATTGGAATGCTTCCCTCTGCATCTTTAAATAGTTCGTCTCAGGGCATGTATGAACCATGTCATGGGAGCGCACCAGATATTGCCGGTCAAGGTATTGCAAATCCAATCGCAATGATTGCTTCTCTTGCAATGGCTTTTGAATATTCGCTTGAAAGAGTTGATCTTGCTAGAAGGATTGAGTCAGCGATTAAAACTTTTATTAGTAAAGGTTATAGAACAAAAGATATCTCTACCTCCAAGGAATTCATGAAAACCCAGGAAGTTGCCCTAGCTATAATTAGAATCTTAAAGGATGAAAATGAATAAGGGAGTGTCTATAGCTTTGGTAGGAGCAACTGGTGTTGTTGGAACAAAAATTATTCAATTATTAGAAAAAAGAGCATTTCCTGTGGATCAATTTATACCTCTTGGTAATTCAACAGTAGGATCATCAATTCAATTTAATAATAAACAATATCAAGTTGAATCATTAAAAAATTTTAGTCCTGAAAAAGGACAATTTGTAATATTTTCTGCTGGATCAAGCGTTGCAGAAAAATATGCAAGAAACTTTGTTGCTGAAGGAAGTTTTGTAGTTGATTTGTCCTCTAATTTTAGATATGAAGATGATGTTCCTTTAATCATCCCAGAAATTAATGGAGAGATTCTTAAGACCTTCTCAAAGCCATTCCTTATAGCCAACCCGAATTGTTCTTCGGCACAGTTACTTATGGTTTTAAAGCCAATCCATGATCAAGCTGAAATCAAGTTTTTAAATATAGCTACGTATCAAGCAGTCTCAGGAACTGGAAAGGCGGCATTAGAAGAGCTGCATAATCAAACATATTTTACTGATTCGGAAAGTCAATCCACTGTATATCCTAAGCAAATAGCGTTTAATGTTATTCCGCAGTGCGATATTTTTTTAGAAAACAATTTTACTAAAGAAGAAATGAAATTAACTTGGGAGACTCATAAAATTCTTGATCCAAATATTCAAGTTCAGGCAACCTGCGTAAGAGTGCCAGTATTTAATGGGCATTCTGAGGCTGTATTCTTCAAGGTTTCAAGAGAAATATCTCGTGAAGAGATAATTGAGATTCTAGAAAATTCACCTGGCATAAGAGTGCTTGATAATCCTCAGGAGGGTGAGTACCCCACGCCTGTTGAGAATGCAACTGATACAGAGGATGTTTATGTTGGAAGAATCCGTTCTCAAAAGCTTGATGGTGATACATGGATTTCAATGTGGATAGTTGCTGATAATGTTTATGGCAAAGGCGCTGCCTTGAATGCAGTTCAGATATGTGAAGAGCTTCTTAGTATTAATTTATTGAAATGAAAAAGTGTTTTCTTTTATTCGCTCTGTTGAGTCATACCCTTTATGCAAGCACGATCATTGGAAGTCCTATTGTAGAAATTAATCCAGAGGGATTATATTTGGTACAGATCAAGATCAGCTCAACTAGTAATTTAGATGAAGATGATATTTCTATTACTAACTTCAAATCAAATGATGATCTGTCCGATTTTAATTTTGAATTCAGAATTTTTGAGAATCTCCAGGATTACAAACGCTTAACCTTAGCTATACCTAATAACTATTTAGAAGACTATATTTCTTTTCGGTTAAATATTAAGAAAGAATTAAAAAAAGATATATTTATATTTCTCCCACAAAATGACATTGCTCCTATGGCAAAATCACAAGTTTCTTTTAAACTCCCAGCAAAGAAGATTTATGGCGAGCCGCAACGATATGATTTAGAAAAAATACTATCTGAAGAGATTGATTATGAAGATTCTGAGCCTAACGCTTTCTCTCTTGCAAAACCTAGCAATGATAGCAACGATGATGCTGAAGATCCCAAGAGCATACCAAGCAGTGAGGTAGAGACTATATGGAGTGTTTCGAAATCTGTAAGTCAAAACTATGATGCTTCAATTTATCAAATAATGTGGGGCTTTTACCTTGAGAATCCAAATGCATTCATTGATGAGGATATTAATAGAGTAAGAGGGGATGTTGATCTTGCTTTGCCCTCTCAAGAGTTAGTCGCTTCAACTTCAGAGATTACTGCAAAAGAATCCATTGCTTTTATGGAAACAAGAAATAACCAGATTAAAAGGTCTGCAATCAAACCAATTTTAAAATTAACCGCACCTAAAGAAATTTCTTCTGACATAGGCAGCAAACAAAATTCTATTAATAGCCAAACTCTCCAATTAAAACCCTATCCAATCAAGGAGATAGATAATTCTCAATTAAATGCTTCGGAAATAGTTTCAAAGAATACCTCAATCATCGAGATACAATCAGAAACTGATCTTTCTGTCACATCCAATACTTCAAAAAAATCTCAAGGTTTTGATCTTAAAGATCTATTTTGGGTTGGTGTTTTATCTTTGTTTTTAGGCTTTGCAATCTCTTATATACTCATCCGATCAAGTAAGAGGCCTGTATTTACAAGAGCTGCTGTGGAGGAGGATTTACAGGATGAAAATAATACCTTCCAAACTAATTTAAGCATATCTAATGATATTGAAACTCAAGAATTAGATTTAGTTAGAACTTATATTGAAATGGATGACTGGGATAGCGCAGCAAAAATTTTAGATAAGCTGATTGCTAATTCAAAAAATGATTCAATTATTTCTGCTGCTCGTTCGCTATTAAAAGAAAAGAAATAAATTGTGAGATTTATAGGTATTTGTCAGTACGATGGTTCTAATTATTCTGGATTTCAATCTCAAAAGAATGCATCCTCTATCCAAGATCATCTTGAATTAGCTATTTCATCCGTTGGGGTGCTTGAAGAACGCATTAATTACGCGGGTAGAACTGATGCTGGAGTGCATGCAACAGGACAGATTTTTGATTTTTCATCCAAGGATCATAGAGAAACCAGTCAATGGCTCAAGGGTCTTAACTCTCAATTACCAAATGATATTTTAGTTTCTTCTATTCAAAAAGTACCAGATGAATTTCATTCAAGATTTGATGCTATTAATAGATCTTATGCGTATGTAATTTATACCGGTAAAACCCAACCAATTTTTTTAAGAGATTATATTTATTGGGAAAAACATGAAATTGATATAGAAATTATGAGAGCTGAGGCTGCTCATATACTTGGGACACATAATTTTAATTCATTTAGAGGGTCAAAATGCACTGCAAAAAACCCTGTTCGTACCATTCACAGTATTGATATTGAGCAAAAGGAGAACTTTATCATCATAAGTCTGTGTGCAAATGCATACTTGTATAATATGGTTAGAATTATTGTTGGTACATTGCTAGATATGTCCAAAGGTTCTAGAAAAAATATGAAGACTATTTTAAATGCACAAGATAGAACAAATGCAGGTAAGACAGCTCAAGCTCAAGGACTTTTTTTTACTGGCGCTGAATATAAAAAGATAAATTTAGATTTAAAAGATGATGTTGCTAATCCTTTAAATTTTTTAATTAGTCCAAGGAAATGAAATTAAAAATTTGTGGAATACGCGACATAGATATATTGCAATATGCTTGTGAAGCAGGTATTGATTTTGTTGGATTCATAATGGCTCATGAAAGCCCTAGAAAAATTTCTAATAATTTCTTGGTTTCTTTAGAAAATTTTAACTTTCAAGACACCTCCCCAGTTTTTGTTTTTGTAAATCCATCAGTCGACGAGGTTAATGAAATTACAAATAAAATTGAAAACCCAATTTTGCAATTTCATGGTGATGAAGAAGATAATTTTTGCCAACAATTTAATCAATCTTTTTGGAAAACTATTAGGGTTAAAAACTCTCAATCTCTTAAGGCTATAGATGATTTCCCATCTGCAGATGCCATACTGCTAGAAACATTCTCAGATGATGTTTATGGAGGAACTGGCAAAATGTTTGATTGGAGCTTACTAGAAAAAATTTCACTCCAAAGAAAATTTGTACTTGCTGGTGGAATTAATCCCGAGAACATTAAAGAAGCAGTCTCCTTAAATCCTTGGTGTATCGATGTTAACTCTGGGGTAGAATCATCACCTGCACTTAAAGATAAAACTATGATGGATCAGATCATAAAAAATTTTAAAAATGGATAATTTAACTGATTTACCAAACTCCGATGGTTTTTTTGGAGAGTATGGAGGGAAGTTTGTTCCCGAGACTCTTATGCATGCTTTAAAAGAGCTAGATGCAACATATTCAAAACTAAAAAATAACCAAAAATTTATTGAAGAAATTGATCAAGACTTAGTCCAATTTGTGGGTAGACCCTCTCCATTATATTTTGCTGAGAGGTTAACAGATTATTATTCTGGTCCTCAAATATGGCTTAAAAGAGAGGATTTGAATCACACAGGCGCTCATAAAATTAATAATACTGTTGGACAGATATTGCTTGCTAAGGCAATGGGCAAGAAAAGAATTATCGCTGAAACAGGTGCTGGACAGCATGGAGTCGCAACTGCAACAGTTGCAGCAAGACTTGGTCTAGAGTGCCATATTTATATGGGGGCTGCAGATGTAAAAAGACAGTCTCTAAACGTTTATAGAATTAAGCTTCTTGGAGCAAAAGTGCATGCAGTAGATTCTGGAACTGCAACCCTTAAAGACGCATTAAATGAGGCTATGAGAGACTGGGTAACCAATATTGAGGATACCTATTATATTATTGGCAGCGTTACAGGGCCTCATCCTTATCCGATGATAGTTAGAGATTTTAATGCCATTGTTGGAAGAGAATTAAGAAAGCAATCCATGGAACAATTTATGCAATATCCAGATGCAATTGTTGCCTGTGTTGGCGGCGGATCAAATGCAATGGGAATTTTTTATCCTTTTCTTGAAGAATCTAATGTTGAATTAATTGGTGTCGAAGCTGCCGGCAGTGGCCTGATGAGCGGTAAGCATGCAGCCCCTCTAAATGATGGGGAGCCAGGTATTTTGCATGGAGCAAAGAGCTATCTTATGCAAGATAAAAATGGTCAGGTTATAGATACACATTCTATTTCAGCTGGCTTAGATTATCCTGGAGTGGGCCCAGAGCACTCAAATTTAAAAGATTCTGGAAGAGCTAATTATATTGCTGTTGATGATGTAGAAGTTTTGAGTTCATTTCATTTGGTAACAAAACTTGAGGGCATTATGCCAGCTCTAGAGACTGCTCATGCATTTGCTGCATTGGAACATATTGCTAAAAATTATAAATCTAATCAACACATTGTAATTAATGTTTCTGGAAGAGGAGATAAAGACATTAACACTGTTGCTACCATGGATGGAATATCTCTTGATTAGATTAGATGATAAGATTCTTTCATTAAAAAAGGCCTCTAAAAAAGCACTAGTTGCCTATTTAGTCGCCGGAGATCCAAACCTAGACTCAACTTTAGAACTGATGCATGGATTTGTTGATGCGGGAGTAGATATTCTTGAGGTAGGAGTTCCTTTCACAGACCCTATTGCAGAAGGACCAATTATCCAAGCTGCTCATGATAG
>Ga0208764_10003176_pt1 | contig 10083 bp, 6 predicted proteins | sample ETNtaG_18_FD_185762 | JGI IMG/M metagenome (GOLD analysis project Ga0208764, IMG submission 185762) | Marine microbial and viral communities from oxygen minimum zone, Eastern Pacific Ocean - ETNP201302SV91 (SPAdes) (version 2) | ecosystem: Environmental > Aquatic > Marine > Oceanic ...
AAAAATGTGCATTCACATTTAATATCAGATCATTACCATTACTGGGAAGATGGTGGGGCAACTTATCACACAAGATATAATTCACATGAATTTATACGGGGACAGGAGTCTGATCCTTGGAAGGTTATGTTAGACTCACCAATTGATCGAATTAAAGAAAAATATCATCCAAGTCAAAATGATATGAAATCTATGCAAAACCCATATAATTATATGATCAATCGAGAGTTCATTAATGAAGAAGATGAATTTCCATCGGTTCAATGCTTTAAAAGTGCAATAGATTTTCTTGATCTTAATAAGAACGCTGATGATTGGTTTTTGCAAATTGAGACTTTTGACCCTCATGAACCTTTTTTTGCTCCAGAAAGATTAAAGGAAAGGTTTAAGACAAATTACAAAGGTCCAATTCTAGATTGGCCTAGATATAATAGAGTTAATGAAGAACAGGACCATATTGATGAAATAAGAGCTAATTATATGGCTCTACTTTCATTATGTGATGAATTGTTAGGAAATCTTTTAGATTACTTTGATGAAAATGATCTGTGGAAAGACACTGCTTTAATTGTTGGTACAGATCATGGTTTTTTATTAGGCGAGCATGATTGGTGGGCTAAAAATAGAATGCCTCTTTATGAAGAAATTTCCCATATTCCATTATTCTTTTACCACCCTGAATACATCGAACTTGGCGGAGAAAGAAGATCTAGTTTAACCCAAACAATTGATCTCATGCCAACGTTTTTAGACTTATACGATGCACCTATACCTGATGAAGTGCAGGGTTATTCATTAATTCCAATTTTGAAAAAAGATACACCCAAGCGTTCAGCGGGTATGTTTGGTTATTGGGGTGGAGGAATTAATATAGTAGATGGCCAGTACACCTATTTTTGCTACCCAAAAGATATGCTAAATCAAGATTTGTACCAATATACTTTGATGCCCACTCATATGACTAAGCTGTTTACTGTAGAAGAATTAAAAAGCGCAAGCCTTGCTGGCCCTTTTGATTTTACAAAAGAATTACCTGTTCTTAGAGTGGCACACAAATCTAAAGCGGGTACAAAAACCCATTCTTTTCATTTTCCTGAAAAAATGGAGGATACCCAAAGTGTTATTTACGATGTTAAAAATAATCCAGGACAAACAAAACCAATCACTGATAAAAAGGTCCTGGAAAGATTAAATCAAGAAATGATGCGCCTTATAAACGAAAACGATGCGCCTAAAGAAACTATTATTAGAATGCATGAGAGTATTAGATAGACAGTATTATTATCAATGTTTCTATTTTAATTTTTGAAACTCATCAATTATAATTTCAGAAATTAGTTTGCAGTCCTCTTTGTCAAAAGTTAGCGGTATTCTCATATCAAATGTTGATTTAAGTATTTCTAAGGTATTATGCAATATTGGAATATCCTGAATATATTCCCAACTATCATATCTACTCGTGTAAGATGAAGGGTTTTTATCGCCAAACCATTTTATTTCGACACCCCTTTCATTGCAATTTTTTATAAACTTAATGATTAAATTTTTATTTAAATTGTCCAATCTAAATTGAATTGAAGATCCTACAAAAAATTCTTCTTCAACTCTTTTTGGAATTACAATTCCATCTTGATTAAACAGACAATCATAAATTTGTTTGTATAATTCATTCCATCTAATGACATTTTTATCTAATTCTCTTAATTGTGAAATTAGGATTGACGCCCTTAAATTATCCATGCGGCCAGAAAAATTTGCAGTTTTAAGTTTAATTTTTTCAAATATCCTTTTATCTGGAGAAGAGTTATGTCTCTCGAAAAGCATGTATGATCCTGAATGAATAATAGCCCTTGCCATTATTTCTTCATCATTAGTTGTCAAAAATCCACCTTCACCAGAATTGATATGTTTATATGTTTGTGTTGAGAACGCTGACACCAAACCAAAATTTCCTGATCTTATGCCCCTCCATTTAGCTCCCATAGTATGAGCACAATCTTCTATGATCTTAATTTTATATTTTTTGCAAACACGAACTAATTTATCCATGTTTGTGACATGTCCCCTCATATGAGATAGCAAAAGATAAGTAGATTTAGTTTTTTCTGCCTTAAGAATTAAATCATCCAAATCAATATGGTAGTCTTTGGTAATTTCGACCAAAACACTTGTAGCCCCAACATTTTCAATTGCACCTGGAACCGGAGCTAAAGTAAAAGCATTTGCCAAAACTTTATCACCTTTTTTTACTCCAATTGACCTCAAGGCCAGTTGAATTGCCACTCCTCCAGAAGTGCAAGCTAGGCAATACTTACTGCCTTGCCATTTCGCATACAATAGTTCTAGGTTACTCGTTATTGATGTCTCTCCATCTGATACATTATAACGATGCAACCTTCCAGATTTCATTATAGCTATTGCGTTATCTATGCCCTCTTGAGGAATGGGTTCTTGTTGAGTAAAAGCTTTAGTAAATTTTTTTTCCATAATTATGGATTCATTTTTTTCTAGACAATTTAAACTGTTCTTCAAAATTATGTTTAATTATTTTTGATAAATTTTGGTCCATCCATTTATTTAAACTAGGTAAAAGTAAACCCTGTAATTCAGATCTTATTTTCTCTCTCAAATGATCACCAAGTATTTCTTTATTTTCATCTTCATTTTGAAAATTATCTGTTCCATTGGTCATTTTTACTTCCCCTTCTGAAAAAACTTTTTTTGAAGAGTTTTTTGTTTCCAAATCATCATTCCACCCTATATCTTGAATAATATTATTAAGTTTCCTTCTTTTCAATAACTCATAAACAGTTAAAGTAGCAATTGCTGCCATTACTATACCTCCTCCTATAAGTGTGTTTATAGAAGGAGTTTCTCCAATAAAAGACCATACCCAAAGTGGCCCCAAAGTAAACTCTAATAACATAAATAAAGTTATTTCAGCAGCCAGCAAATGCCTGGTAGCAATTATAAATATTGAATGCGCAAATCCATTGAGTAATCCCCCCCATATAAATGATAGGGCAAGGTCATTACTTGATACAGTTAGATCACTACCTTTAATCATCAAACCAACTAAACCAATGATCACTGCTGGAACCAGCAATGTTGGCAGCATATCTATATGCCTATTATTTCTTAAGATAACTGGGAAGCAGGAAAAACATAATAATGTAATCAATGCCATTAAATTACCAAAAACATTCCCACTTTTTACTCCTTCTGAGACCATTATAAAGATCCCTATGACAGCAATCATCATCATTAAAATGGTAGGAAGTTTAATTTTTTCTTTTATAAATAAAAACGCCGTTATCGCAGTAACAAATGGAATTGCACTTAAGATAAACATAACATTGGCAACAGTAGTATTATCTAAAGCATGCATGTAAAATATCTGTGCACTTGCCAAAAATACGCCTGCTATAACTCCCCACCTTCCAATAGCGAAAATCTGTTTAAGGATTTCCAATCGATATTTAAAAAAAAGAATAATCAGTAAAGCTGTGATCCAAGAAATCGATCTGTAAATGCTAATTTGCCAAATATCTGCATTTTCCATATTCCTGAAAAGTAACGGACCTATACTGATAGTAATACAGCAAACGATCATCAGGAACATTGCCCATCCCCTTTTAGGAAGAGCTGGTTTATTGTTTGTTTTAATGTCTTTAGTTATATTCAAACTTAATCCTTTAATGTTATTAAAACTTTGAAATTGCTGTCAGGGCAAGTCTAAGACCAGCAAGTAAAAATAAAATCCATAAAGTTTTATAAAAATTCTCAGATGAAAGAAAATTTCTTAATTTTGAACCTATTTTAAACCCAATAAACGCAGTAACTGTACCCAATAGCGATGGACCAATCATATAAGGTTGTATCACACCAGATAACATGTAGCCTAAGCCTACTGATAAACAACCAATAAAAATTAAAAAACCGTTTGCTGCAATAAACTCACTTGGTTTTAAATCTTTCATAGCAAGATACATTACGCCAATAACTCCCAAGATTGACGTCAACCCTCCAACAAATCCAGCAAGTGAACCAAATAAAATTTGCCAATAAAAATCAAGTTTTTTTGATAAAGTTAGCCTCTTCCTAAATATGTTATTTAAACTGAAAAGAATAACAACAGAAGCTAATATAGTTAATAAAAAAGCATCTCCTAAAAAAATAACTAGAAAAGAAGTAAAGAAACCTATGATGACCATTGAAGCGGCAAATAATTTGTATTGAATGACTATTGTAAATGGATTTTTAGTTTGAAATATTTGGAATAAACTGATTAATAAAATTGGAATAATATTTAACCCTATTGCAGGCAATGGAGGTATAAAAACTGAAAGAAGCGTAATTCCAATTGCTGGCAACCCCATACCAAATAAACCCTGGACTGTTCCCGCAATCAAAAATACACAACCCATCAAAAAATATAATTCATTATTGATTTCCATAATTTGGGATTCCATTGTCTTTAGGTGGGAGCAGTTAGGGTTATAAACAAATCAATTAATTCTAAATTATATTGATAAATAGAATTTGAGAAGTATTATTTCTCATTTAATCAATTTGTTAATTAATAATTGCCCAATCGGAAATAGTTATTTTCTATAAATAATCTCGCTGAATATTAAAAAATTTGTTATAACAAATAAAGATAAATAAATATGGAGAAATTAATGATAAAGAAAGCTTCTGGTGTGATTATTGAAAAGTTTTCTCCAGTTTTAGGAGCTATAATAACTGGTGTCGATCTTTCAAACAGCATAACTGAAGAACAGTTTAATGATATCCAACAAGCATTTCTAGATTATCAGGTTTTATTCTTTAAAGAGCAAAATGAAATTCCACCCCAAATTCATATTGATTTTGGTAAAAAATTTGGTGAATTGCACAGTCATCCTGCTGCTCCAACTATGGAAGGTTTTCCTGAAATTTTTGAAATCCATGCTCATAAAGGCAGTAAAATTGCAAATGGAGAATTTTGGCACTCAGATGTTTCTTGCGATGTTACACCTCCATTAGGCACTATGCTTCAAATCCATATACTTCCTGAAACTGGTGGTGACACAATGTTCTCAAATATGTATGCAGCTTATGACGCATTAGGGGATAAATATAAAGACCTTTTGAATGGTCTGGTGGCTATTCACGAATCTGAGCATATTTATAAAGGAAGATATTCAGATAGAGGAATCTCTGAAGATGAAATTTTAACTCCTACTGCCAAACATCCTCTAATAAGAACTCATCCCTTAACAAGGAAAAAAGCCATTTATGTAAACCGCACATTTACAACAGGCATAGAAGGAATGACCAAAGAAGAAAGTTCTTCAATTCTTAGCTTTTTATTTGAACATTGTGAACATGTCAATTTTCAAATTAGATTTAAATGGTCAAAAAATGATATGGCTTTTTGGGATAATAGATGTGCAATGCACAGGGCTATCTGGGATTATTGGCCCAATGAAAGAAAAGGCAGAAGAGTAACAATTAAAGGCGATATACCAAAATAAAGGAAACCAAAAAAACATGCGAGCTTCAGACCTACTTATCAAAAGTATTTTAAATTCCGGTATTAATAGAGTTTTTTCTCTTTCTGGTAATCAAATAATGCCTATATTTGATTCTGTCGTAGATTTAGATATGGAAATCATCCATTGCAGACATGAGGCTTCTGCTGTTTTTATGGCTGATGGTTACGCCCAATCTAGTGGAAATACTGGAATTGCATTAGTAACTGCTGCTCCTGGCTTTACTAATTCACTTGGCCCTCTTTATGCAATTAAAGCTAATCAATCTCCAGTTTTACTTTTGTCTGGAGATAGTCCTTTAAGCCAAAATGGGCTTATGTCTTTTCAAGAGTTGAACCAAACAAAAATATCCAAAGAATTAGTAAAAAAAAGTTGGCGCATTGAAGATGCTAATCTCATTGGGAACGATATAGCTGAAGCAATTTCTTTAACAAAAAAAGGTAGGCCTGGGCCAGTTCACATTGCTTTGCCATTTGATATTTTAAATGAAAAAATTGTAACAGTCACTTCTCAAAACACAAAAAAATCAGGGCCGAATATTATAACAATTGAATCAGAAAAATTACAAGCTATTGAAAAATTATTATTTAAAAGTCAAAAACCATTAATAATTACAGGACCCTCCTTATCGGAAAGTAGAAATAAGGACTTTTATAAGCAATTATATTCTTCAACAAAAATCCCAATAATCACAATGAGTAGCCCAAGAGGAAGTAATGACCCTTCCCTAGGTAAACTTAAGTTAGCTTTAAAAGAGTCTGACCTACTAATCTTTATTGATAAGGATATTGATTTTACTCTAGGTTTTGGTTCAAAGGAAAGAATTCCATCTGATAACATCATTTATATTTCATGTAACGATGCATCCATTAACCATGCAAAAGAAATGCTTAAAGATAGAGCTTTAATCAACATTAATGCTGAACCTAAAAGTGCTATTGTAAGTATAAGCAAACTAAAACATAACCAAAATTATGAATCGTGGTTAAATCATGTAAAAAATTTATTAGCTTCCAGACCTAACAAACCTATAACCAAAAATGATAAAATAAAACCTTATGATTTATGCAAGTTAGTTGTCAATGAAGTTGAAAATAACTCTGATGCAATTTACATTTCTGATGGAGGTGAATTTGGTCAGTGGGCCCAATCCATTATACCCAAATCAAAAATTATAACTAATGGTCCTTCTGGTGCAATTGGTGGAGCAACGCCACAAGCAATAGGAGCTTCATTCGCTAATCCAGATTCAATCATAGTTTGTTTTATGGGTGACGGAACAGCAGGGTTTCAAATAGCTGAATGGGAAACTGCTAGAAGACATAACTTGCCAATTATATATATAATTGGAAATGATCAAAGATGGGGAGCAGAGGTTGAAATTCAAATTAGGGATTATGGCAAAGATAGAGCTCAGTATTGCATGCTTGACAACCTAACAAGATATGACCAAATCGCAGAAGGCATGGGCTGCCAAGGACATTTTATTCAATCAATCGATCAACTGAAAAAAGTAATTAACGAAGCAATTTTATCTAAAAAGACAACTATAATTGACATTCAAATGGACGGATTGCCAGCGCCTTCATTCTAGAAAACTAAGTTATTTTTTGCAAAAATCAAATTCTCGTCTAATATTTAATTTCTATTATTGAAAAATTTTATGACCCAAAAATTAAAAACAATTCCTTTAATTGGTTACAGCGATCGTTTGTCAGTTAGACCAGGAGAAACAATTAGTTTTAAAGTATCGTCTGAAAGTACTGCTAGCTTTACTGCAAGTTTATTTAGGTCTTATTCATCAGACCCTAACCCAAAAGGGGTTGGCATTTTTGAAGAAAGTGCTGAACAATTTTTCCCAACAAAATCATTCAAGTCTAGAAAGCAAAACCATTGTCCTGGATCATATGCAATTTCTAAGGATCACATTTCATTGCCTACAAACACTAGTTTTAAATTTAGTATAAACTTTTTTAATACTTTAAGTAAAAGTAATGTTCAAACATTAATCAACATTAACAATTTAAAGCTTTTTCTCAACAAAGAGGGTAAAATTACATGTGAGTTTTCTGATAAAGTTTTAACTATTTCAAAAACTATTAAAATTAAGAACTGGTATAATTTAGAGCTTGATTTTAATGCTCAAAAAAATGAAGTGTTACTTAAACAAACTAATATCCAAAACAATCTATTGGAAGAAGAAGTTATTTCAAGTTGCGAACCAAAACATTTAAACCCTGTTAATGGAAAAGTATTTCTGGCGGCAAGCCAAGACAATAATTCAGTTAAAGATTACTTCAACGGCAAATTAGAAAACCCTAAAATTTCTATTAAAAACAATAATAATACTTTTGATATCCTTGCTGATTGGAATTTTTCAGAAAATATACCCTCAACTAATATTAAAGATTTTTCTAATAATCAAAACGATTTGAAAATTGTGAATTTCCCCACAAGAGGCGTTACTGGTTCTAATTGGGATGGTTCAGAGATGTCATGGAAACATAATCCCAGTCATTATGGAGCAATACATTTTCATGAAGATGACATCTATGATTTTGAATGGGAGAATGATTTTAGTTTTGATATACCTAAAAATATGCCAAGTGGCATATATGTAATGAGGATGAAATGTAATAAAAATGAAGATAATATTCCTTTTTTTGTTTGCCCACCAAAAAATAAAATCACTGCAAGATTATGTGTAATTATTCCAACGTTTACATATGTGGTTTACGGAAACCATGCCCGACCAGATTATAAAAAGAGTTGGGAGAATAAAATTAAAGAATGGAATGCTTATCCCCACAATCCTTCAAATTATAAGCATTATGGTCTTTCAACTTATAATTTTCATTCTGATGGAAGTGGTATATGTCACGCTTCACATTTAAGGCCTTTACTAAATTTAAAAGTTGGGTACTTAACATTTGGGTTGTCCGTCTGTTCAGGTCTTCGTCATTTTCAAGCAGACAGCCATTTGTTTAGCTGGCTCCATAACAAAGATATTCAATTTGATGTTCTCACTGACCAAGAATTACATCAGGAAGGATTGGGGGCAATTGAAAATTACGCAGCTGTAATGACTACTTCTCATCCAGAATACCATACTAAAGAAACATTAAATACATTTCACAACTATAAAGATAAGGGTGGTAATTTGATTTATTTGGGAGGAAATGGATTTTATTGGAAAGTTTGCCTACACAATGAAAATAACAAAATTATTGAAATTAGAAGAGCCGAAGATGGTATAAGGGCTTGGGCATCAGAACCTGGAGAATACTATAACGCTTTTGATGGAAGTTATGGTGGCCTTTGGAGAAGAAATGGTATTCCACCTCAAAAATTAACGGGCGTTGGATTTAGCGCTCAAGGACAATTTACTGGCTCTTATTATAAGAGAAAAAATTTTGATAAAAATAATAATTGGATTTTTAGTGGTGTAAAAGAAGAAAAGATAGGCGACTTTGGATTTAGTGGTGGAGGTGCAGCTGGGTATGAACTTGACCGTGCAGATTATAATTTAGGAACTCCTGAAAATAGCCAGATACTCGCTTCATCTGAGGGGCATGATGAAGATTATGTTTTAGTTCCAGAAGAACATCTAACGCATTTAACAACCGTACCTGGAGAGCCTTTAGACAAGTTACTAAGAGCAGATATGCTCTATTTTGAAAATAATAATGGTGGAAAAGTTTTTAGTACTGGATCGATCACTTTCTGTGGCAGTCTTCCATACAATAAATTTAACAATAATATTTCAACATTACTTGAAAATATTGTTAATGAGTTTTTGAAGTAGTTTTTATAGATTTTAAATTGAAACAGTTATTTTCAATGACATTTAAATAAACTTTAAACTTTTGCTTATACATTCAGCTAATGGAATTTATTTTTACAAATCTGCCTGAATTAAAATTAATTTATTTTACTATAATCGTAATTGGCATTGGTGGAATTTTAAGGGGGTTTATGGGTTTTGGACCCGCTTTGCTCACTATACCCGTTTTAGCCTTCATCTATTCTCCCACAGAAGCACTTGTAATTCATATAATAATGGAAATTCCAAGTACTCTATATTTGCTTCCTTCTGCTATCAGCAATAGCCAAAAAAAGGAAATGGCCCCCATGTTTATAGCAATGATTTTATCAATACCAATCGGAATGTATTTAGTCGTATCACTTGATCCACAAATTATGAGAAGAATTATTTCAATTATAGTGCTGTTTTTAGTTTTTTTACTTGCAAGAGGTTGGAAATTAAAATCTTTTATTGGTTTTAAAACAATGACCTTAAGTGGAACTTTAGGAGGCTTTATTCAAGGCGCAGCAGGTATGGGAGGACCTCCAATTGTTGCTGTTCTATTATCACGAGATAACAATCCAGATATTTCTCGAGGTAATGTGATGTTACTTATGGCTGGAATTGTAGTCTTTTCAATCGCGTCTCAAAGTTTTTACGGCCTTATGACCTCAAAGTTAATTACTTTAGGATTATTAGCATCTCCTATTTATATGCTAACAACTTACTTTGGTTCTCGGT
>Ga0208764_10003179_pt1 | contig 10078 bp, 9 predicted proteins | sample ETNtaG_18_FD_185762 | JGI IMG/M metagenome (GOLD analysis project Ga0208764, IMG submission 185762) | Marine microbial and viral communities from oxygen minimum zone, Eastern Pacific Ocean - ETNP201302SV91 (SPAdes) (version 2) | ecosystem: Environmental > Aquatic > Marine > Oceanic ...
AATTGGCTGATTAATAAGCCAATATTCCCTTATGATACATTTGCTCAAATACGGTATAATGGGAATAAATCTGAATCGTGTATTGAGCTACTTGACAATGAAATTATTATTAATTTTAAAGAACCACAATTAGCTATTACTCCAGGGCAATCTATTGTTTTCTATTCAGGAGATAGACTTGTAGGTGGAGGAATAATCGAATTATATGATTAATAAAAAAGACACCACCATTATTATTCTTGCTGCGGGTAAAGGAACTCGTATGAATTCAAGTCTCCCTAAAGTTCTTCATGAGATAAATAATAAATCTCTTATCATGCATGTTATTGATTGTGCAAAAAAAATACTCCCAAAAAAAATTATAACAGAGGAAGAAGAAATAAACACTCAATTTATTTCTCCTATTTATCCGTATTTTGAAAAAAAAATTATTCATGAGAATTTTGAAATATTATCTAAAAAAAATGTCCTCTTTGATACATTATATCTTAGATTTCAAAAAAAATATGATTCAATTAAGGATATAGAAAAATTCTCTTTCTCTAATCAAAATGACATAGCAAATAAATCATTCAAAGTAATATTAAAAACTCTTAAAAAGTATGATATAGAAAAATCTCATGTATATTCTATAAGTAAAGATGATTATTATTTTATTGGTGGAAATTGGAAAAATAATTCGATAGAATTTCAATCAAAGTTATTATCAGATTTCACCGTTCTTACCGATACAATTCCTCCTAAAATACAACCCATAAAAATTACAAAAGATGAATTAAAATTTAAAATAACAGATGATCTTTCTGGAATTAAAGAATATCTTGGAAAAATTAATGGAAACTGGATTTTATTTAATTATGATTATAAAAAAGATTTGATATTTTCTAAAAAGATTGATAAAGAAAAGTCTTTTATGGGTAATTTTGAATTAAAAATTATTGATAATGCAGGTAATGTTAATATGTTAAAATATAAATTATAAAATTTATGAATTTAAAAATTGGAGATAAAGCACCTGATTTTGAAGGTAAAAATCAAAATAATGAATCAGTAAAATTATCAAGTTTTATTGGGGAAAAATTAGTATTATATTTTTATCCCAGAGATAATACACCAGGATGTACTGCGCAAGCATGTAATTTAAAAGATAATTTTAGTGAACTTTCAAATAAAGGATATAAAATAATTGGGGTAAGTAGTGATAGTATAAAATCTCATAAGAAATTTGAAGAAAAATATGCACTTCCATTTGATTTAATATCTGATGAAGATAAAACTATTCATAAAAGTTATGGAACATGGGTTGAAAAATCTATGTATGGAAGAAAATATATGGGAACAGCTAGATGGACATTTATAATTGATGAAAATGGTATTATTAATAACATTATTGAAAAAGTAAAAACAAAAGAACATACTGATCAAATATTAAGTGAATAATTCAACCAAAATAGAAGAACTTAAAAATATCTCTTCTCAAGTTAGAAGAGATATAGTAAGGATGGTTCACAAAGTTCAATCTGGTCATCCAGGTGGATCACTTGGCTGTACTGATTTTTTTGTATCATTATTTTTTCATGTTATGAAGAAAAACCCATCATTTAAAATGGAGGGGGGAAATGAGGATATTTTTTTTCTATCAAATGGTCATATATCGCCTGTTTTTTATAGTGTTCTTGCAAGATCTGGTTACTTTGATATAAAGGAACTTGATAGCTTTAGGAAATTAAATTCTAGACTTCAAGGTCATCCTGCTACTCATGAAAAGTTACCAGGTGTTAGAGTTGCTTCAGGTTCTTTAGGCCAAGGTCTTTCAGTTGCTATTGGGGCTGCTATCACAAAAAAATTAAATAATGATAAAAACCTTGTTTATGTTCTATTGGGAGATGGAGAATTGCAAGAAGGACAAATTTGGGAAGCACTAATGTTTGCTGCACATAATAAAGTAGATAATATTATAGCTACAATTGATTATAATGGTCAGCAAATTGATGGTCAAGTAGATGAAGTAAATTCTCTTCTTAATTTAAAAGATAAATTAGAATCTTTTGGCTGGAAAGTTATTGAAAGTGATGGTAATGATTTTAATAGTATTTTAAACATTATGAATGAAGCAAAAAAAAATTTAAATAATGGTTATCCTGTAATTAACATTATGAAGACTATAATGGGAAAAGGAGTAGATTTTATGGAAAACTCTCACAAATGGCATGGAATACCACCTAATGATGAACAATTATCTGAAGCATTAAGTCAATTAGAAGAAACCTTAGGAGATTACTAATGGAAAGAAAAGAATATACATACACAGAAAAAAAAGATACTAGATCAGGATTTGGAGACGGTCTTTATGAAATTGGGAAAAAAAATAAAAATGTAGTTGCTCTATGTGCGGATCTAACTGGGTCATTAAAAATGAATCAGTTTAAGAGTGATTTTCCAGAAAGATTTTTTCAAGTCGGAATCGCAGAAGCTAATATGATGGGAATTGCAGCTGGGATGACTATTGGTGGAAAAATTCCTTATACTGGAACTTTTGCTAATTTTTCAACAGGAAGAGTCTATGATCAAATAAGACAATCCATTGCATACTCTGGAAAGAATGTAAAAATTTGCGCATCACATGCTGGAATAACTCTGGGTGAAGATGGAGCTACTCATCAAATATTGGAAGATATTGGAATGATGAAAATGTTACCAGGGATGACAGTAATAAATCCATGTGATTACAATCAAACAAAATTAGCAACAATTGCAATAGCTGATCATATTGGTCCTGTTTATCTAAGATTTGGTAGACCTAAATGGCCAATTTTTACTAAGGAAAATGAAAATTTTATAATTGGACAAGCAATAAAATTTATTGAAGGAAGAGACGTTTCTATATTTGCTACGGGCCATATGCTATGGCAAGCTCTAGAAGCTGAAAAATCACTTTACAAAATGGGCATATCTTCCGAAGTAATCAATGTTCATACAATTAAACCACTAGATAAAAATACCATTCTAAAAAGCGCTAAAAAAACTGGACATGTTGTATCGTGTGAAGAACATAATGTGATTGGAGGATTAGGTGAAAGTATTTCCAGGTTATTGTCTGAAAATAATCCATGTCCGATGAAAATAATTGGTGTTAATGATACATTTGGAGAAAGTGGTAAACCACTTGACTTACTTGAAAAGTATAAATTGGATCCAAATACTATAAAAAAAGCTGTCATAGATTTAATAAATAATAAATGAAAAAAGCTTTAGTATTATTATCCGGAGGACAAGACTCAACAACTTGTCTTTTCTGGGCTAAAAAAAAATTTAATTATGTCGAAGCTATTGGATTTAATTATGACCAGAGACATATCAAAGAATTAAACTATGCAAATAAAATTTGTGAAAAGGAAGGGATTAAATTTAGTATCATTAAGTTAAATGGTATCTTTTCTAATTCCGCATTAATAACTAAAGATCAAAATTTAAACATAAAACACCCCACCAATAATAAATTACCTAATTCATTCGTTCCTGGAAGGAATCTAATTTTTCTTTCAATTGGTTCATCAAGAGCAATTAATAATGATATTTATGATATTGTAATAGGAGTTTGTGAAACGGATTATAGCGGTTATCCTGACTGTAGGAAAAATTTTATTGATTCTATTGAAAAATCTATAAATTTAGCACATGATAAAAAAATAAATATTCATACCCCATTAATGAAATTAGATAAAGCTGAAATATGGAAATTAGCTAAAGATTTGGGTTGTTTAGATGTTATTATTAATGATACTATGACTGATTATAATGGTTCAGATAAAAAAAATGAATGGGGATATGGGAATTTAGATAATCAAGCTTCAAAATTAAGAAGTGAAGGGTTTTATAAAGCTAAAAGTAAAAATTGGATATAAAATGAAACTAAAAAGTAATATTGTTGATCCATATGTAGGACAAACAGCTGAAGGAAAAAAAATAAATTTTGATTCTATTCAATCAATAGAATCAAATGAACTAAAGGTATTTAAGTTTAAAAGTAAAGATCAATATATTAAAATATATACAAAAGAGTTTATTGCAGTTTGCCCATTTAGTGGACTGCCTGATATTGCAAAGGTTAAGATTGAGTATTATCCTCAAGGGGGATTAGCTATAGAATTAAAATCTCTAAAATATTATTTAATTAGTTTCAAGAATGTTGGAATATATCAAGAAGAGGTAACTAAAAGAATTTATAAAGACTTACTTAATGTACTAAAAACAAAAAAAATAAAAATATCAACTAAATATAATGTAAGAGGAGGATTATACACTACCTGTATTGAAGGGAAATTATAGATTATTCAGAATACTTCCTCTTAAATCTATCATATAAAATTTGTTGTTTTCCTTCTAAATTTATTCTTTTACCTTTTATAAAAGCAATTTCTATTTTACTCGATTTCATATCTAAAATATCACCCTCAGATATAACAATATTTGCATCTTTACTTATTTCTAAAGATCCTGTAATATCATCAATTCCTAAAATTTTTGCTGTATTTGAAGTTATCATCTTTAAAGCTTCCTCTTTTCCTAAACCATATGCTGATGCAGTTCCAGCTAAAAAAGGAAGATTTCTGTTTCCATGTAGACTAACTCTTCTCCCACTCCCAGCTGTTAATCCAACTAAGATGCCTTCTTTATGTAAAATATATGGTAATTTATATGGTAAATCTACATCTTCATGATTCCTAGATGGAACTCTATGTAAATTATCTAACAAAACAGGTAAATTGTTTTCTTTAATAAAGTCTAATGCATAATAAGCATCACTAGCACCAACTAAAACAAGATTATCTATTCCCCTTTTCTTAAGAAGATGAACTGATTCAATAATTTGGTCTCTGGTTTCAACATGAAGATATATTTTCTTAGTTCCTTTGTATACATTCTTCATTGCTTCCAATTTTAGATTGATTGTTTCTGAATTTGTATTATAATAGATTCTAGAATCTATTAGAAACTTATCCAATAAATTTAATACTGATTTATAATTAGGATTTTCAGTAAATTCAGTTGAACCTCTCCATGGATTAGGTGGAAAAAATTTTCTAGGCCAATTAATATGAATTCCCTCATCTTCCTTATATGCTGCATCTTCCCAATTCCAACCTTCAAGCATCATTATAGAAGAATTTCCTGATATTAAACCTCCAGATGGGGTTACCTGAGCAAGCAAAACACCATTAAATCTAAATGTTGAAATCATTTCTGAATCCGTATTATAAGCAATTAAAGATCTTATATTAGAATTTATATCTCCTAATTCTGTATGATCTACTGTAGCTCTCACAGCAGAAATATCTTCCAAACCAACTCTAGAATTTGGAATAATTAAACCTGGATAGACATCTTTATTAACTACATCAATTATTTTATAAGAAGAAAATTGTGATTTTGAAATATTATTTCCAACATATGTAATTTTTCCATTTTTAAAAGCTATAGCACCATTTTCAATAACAGTTCCATTTCCAATATGAATAGTTCCATTAATTAAAACAATTGATTCTTTTTGATTATTTACAGGTTCTGGTACTTGAGAATACGACGTAAAAAATGTAAATAAAAACAAATAAATAAAAATATTTTTCATACTAATTTTCCATTTTAATTAAATTTTCATATTCTATTACATCATCACAGTGAACATCTAAATCGAATCTTCTAAAAGGAATTCTTTTAGAAGAAAAGTCAGTTTTATCACCTTTCATCTTAGATATTATTCTAGCTCTTTCTTTATTAATTTTATCTCGTAATTTCAAATCTTTATCTAAATCAAAATAAATCTTTCCATCTACTAATGTTTTTGAAGGTTTTGAATAAATAGATAAAGGGTGAGTTGTCCAAAGAACCAAATCAGCATCTTTGCCTACTCTTATACTACCCATTCTGTCATCTAAATGAAGAAGTTTTGCTGGGTTAAGAGTTACCATTTTAAGAGCGTCAATTTCTGACATATTACCATATTTAATAGATTTTGCTGCTTCTTGATTTAATCTTCTAGCCATCTCTCTATCATCTGAATTAATAGCTGTTACTACTCCCGCCATAGTCATAAGTGCAGCATTATAAGGAATAGCTTCTTTAACTTCATTTTTATATGCCCACCAATCAGAAAATGTTGATGCTCCTACCCCATGATCACTCATCTTATCCGCTACCTTATAACCCTCAAGAATATGCGTAAAAGTATTTACATTAAAATCAAACTGCTCAGCAACTTTAATCAACATATTTATTTCTGATTGTACATATGAATGACAAGTTATAAATCTATCACCTTTGAGTATTTCAACTAAAGCATCTAACTCCAAATCTTTTCTTGGCATGACAGCATTAAGCTTTTCTTTTTTCGATAAGGAATTATATTTTTTCCATTTATTATCATAAATTTTTGCTCTATTAAATGCATCTACAAACACTTGTTCCACTCCCATTCTAGTATCTGGAAATCTTATATTTTGTGTTGATCTAGATCTTTTAACATTTTCACCTAATGCAAACTTGATATATTCATCAGCACCATCAATTAACATCTCTTGAGGACTAGATCCCCATCTTAATTTAATTATTGCAGACTGTCCACCAATAGGATTAGCAGATCCATGGAGAAGTTGAGCAGTAGTAACACCTCCTGCCAATTGTCTATAAATATTAATATCTTCTGAATTTACTACATCTTTCATTCTTACTTCTGAAGTTACAGCCTGAGAGCCCTCATTAGTTCCAGATAAGGCCATATGAGAATGCTCATCTATTATTCCAGGTGTTAAATGCATACCACTTCCATCAACTAATTTAGCATCTTCTAAAGGAAGATTCTTACCTATTGAAACTATTTTTCCATTATTTATCAAAACATCACTTTCTTTAAGTATACCATCTTTTTCAAGTGTCCAAATAGTTGCATTCTTAATTAAAATTTTCTCTTGCTTAGACAATATTTCAGAACCATATTCAACAAAAGGGTATATAACTTTACCTATAACTTCTTTCTTTTCTCTTTTAGACCTTTTTGGATCCTCTATTTTATTTTCACTAACAATTAAACTTTCAGTGCTCCAATCTATCCAATCCAAATTATTAACTGTTCCCCTGCCTTTTAGAATACCGTTTGAATAATAACCTGAAAGCTTATAATCTTTTCTTCTTAATTTAAAATTTAAATTAATATTATCTCCTTTTATTTTTAAAGTAGCTTTAGATTCTATAGAGTCAGATTGATTATTTTTTATAATAGCTTTAGGACTATTTATATCACCAGAAATTTTTAAATAAATCTTATCCTTATCAACATTTAGAGAATAAGATCCACTAAAATCATTATCATTATAATCTGAAACTTCATGTCTATTACCTCCGACCCAATTACTTATAATTTTAGTTTTATCTGAAAAAATATCTCCATCCAAAATAATAAAATTTGCAACATAAGATTCTTTAATAGAACCTAATTTATTTGACATATTTATCATTTTAGCTGGATTATAGGTTAGCGCTTTTAATACAGCTTCTTTACTTATTCCTCTAGATATAGCCTTTATTAAATTTTTTCTAAAATCTTTTAAATTTTTTAAACCATTTGATGTTATAGAAAAACTAATATCATTATTATCTAAAAAATAAAGATTTGAAGGAGCCATCTCCCAATGTTTTAACTGAGAAAGTGATATATTATTATTATTAAATGGATCATCTACATTAAATGGTTTAGGGTAGTTAACTGGTACAATCAAACTGGAGTTCCCCTTTTTAATTTCATTTATTCTTTGATATTCATCTCCATTACCTTTTATAATAAAATTTATATCTAGTTCTTTCCCTATTTTTTGAGCTAATAATATTCTTATCTTATTTCTAACTTCAATAATCTGAGGTAAATTTTTTGATTGATTTATTGACTGTAAAGTCAAATTAACTTGTCCTTTATTAAATTTTGAATTATACCAATCAGCATCATAAAATGATTGTTTTAATAATGCAACTGAACCCATTAATGAATTTGGGTAATTTTGAGTAGAAGTTCCTTTAATAAAAGAATAATGTACAGATGATTTTTGATTTAAAATTATATCCTGTACTTTCTTATCAGAAAGTAATAATAAAGCACCAGAACCTCTCATAATTCCATCCATATTATGAGAAACAACAGATCCAAATCCAATATCTCTTAATTGTTTTGATTTTTTTTTATCAACTTTAATATTTTCCACAACATTATATTCAGCATTTATTGTTTCATTCCAACCATATGGACCTAACTTTTTTGATTCCATTTTTGTATTCATAAAACTCCTAAAAGAAGAGGCAGCACCTTGATTATTTCCTCTTTCTTTAGCAATTCCATAATCAGTATACAAATCAATAAAAGATGGGTATATAAATTTACCATTCAAATTAAATACTTTAACCCCTTTTGGAGTTTCAATATCTTTACCTACTGAAATAATTTTTCCGTTTTTTATAATCAAAGTTCCATTTTCAATAACGGTTTTATAATCAACAAAAATTTTGGCATTTATAAATGCATAATGATTTTCTCTAATATCTTCTACACCATTTATTGGAAAGTTCTCCTGTGCAAATAGGTTTTCAAATAATAAAAAACTTACTAAAATTAGAGATAAAATTCTATTCATGATAAAAAAAAATTAGGTTAATGTATAGAATTGAAATTTAATAAAATTAAATGAATTAGTCTAAAAACAATAGTATAATATTAGAAAGGTTAATTTTTAGATACTTTCCCTTTTATATATATATATGTGCTAGTACTTAATTTTTGTGAATTTGTTTCAGAATTTGAAACCACAGCTAAAGATTTTCTAAAAACACCAGGTCTTCCTTTAGGATTATATTCAGCAATAATAAAACCTTTACTTCCAGGTTTAATAGGGTCTTTGGACCAATCAGGAGTAGTACAACCACAAGATGGTTTAACAGACAAAATAACTAATGGAGAATCTCCCTCATTAATAAATTCAAAAGTATGCGAAACATTCCCTCCATTCTCTTCTATCTGACCAAAATCATGTTCAGATTCTATAAAAGTAATTTTTTGTGATTTTGCAACAAAAAAATTTAAAAATAAAATGTTTAAAAAAAATAGTAGTTTTAATCTCATATGATTTAATTTTTTTTCAAAAATATAAAATATTTTCTTTCCTAGTATTATTTCATATAATTTTGTTACAAATTATGGCAAGAATTTTAACAGGAATTCAAAGTTCTGGAAAACCACATCTTGGTAATATTTTAGGTGCTATTGAACCATCTATAAAACTTTCTCAAAATTCGGAGAATGAATCTTTATTTTTTATTGCAGACCTTCATTCTCTAATTAATATTAAAGATTCTAAATTAAGAAAAGAAAATACTTTATCAGTAGCTGCAGCATGGATTTCTATGGGTTTTGATTATGAGAATAATTTTTTTTATAGACAGTCAAAAGTTCAAGAAGTATGTGAACTGAATTGGTACTTAAACTGCTTTGCACCATTTCCGATGTTATCTAATTCTCACTCTTTCAAGGATAAATCAAATAATTTATCTAGTGTAAATTCTGGCTTATTTACATATCCAATTCTAATGGCATCGGATATTTTACTTTATGATGCTGATATAGTGCCTGTGGGGAAAGATCAAAAACAACATCTTGAAATTACAAGAGATATAGCTAAATCATTGAATCATCAATATGGTGAAACATTAGTAGTACCTGAATCAAAAATTGATAACAAAGTTATGACAATACCAGGAATTGATGGAAGAAAAATGAGCAAATCATATGAAAATACAATAGACATATTTGAAAATGAAAATGTTCTCAAAAAACAAATAATGTCTATAGTTACAGACAGTAAAGGAATAGAAGAAAAAAAAATAACGGATAATTGTAATGTATTTAACCTGTATAAATTAATTGCAAATGATTCTGAAATTACAAGAATGAAAGGAAATTATGAAAAAGGAAATTATGGTTATGGAGATGCAAAAAAAGAATTGTTTGAATTAATAATAGAGAAATATAAAAAACCTAGAT
>Ga0208764_10003181_pt1 | contig 10077 bp, 15 predicted proteins | sample ETNtaG_18_FD_185762 | JGI IMG/M metagenome (GOLD analysis project Ga0208764, IMG submission 185762) | Marine microbial and viral communities from oxygen minimum zone, Eastern Pacific Ocean - ETNP201302SV91 (SPAdes) (version 2) | ecosystem: Environmental > Aquatic > Marine > Oceanic ...
CGGAGTTTGCCCAACAAAAGCAATCTTTTGGATGAGACCAATGGACTTTACAGTAGGACAACCTGTCCCACTATACAAGAACTCTGTCTTCGTCAAAGGTTGGACTGAACTAGTAGATTAAGTCCACCAAAATTTCTTTTTATTATCTTTTATTCTTATATTACGATATTTTATTGATTATTCTATGACAATTTATGGCGATGCATGGAGAAAAGTACATGGAATTGTTACTGGAAGACCTGATAATTTTTCCTGGTTGATTGAAGGCAAACTTGCAGGAAGTGCAATTCCTACATCAAAAGATGAAGTTAAATGGTTACAAGAGCAAGGTGTTAAATCTATTGTAACAATCAGAGAAGAATCATTAGATGAAAATTGGATTAACGAAATGAATTATCTTCATGTATTATCTGATGACATGGGTGTTCCAAGCTTTGATGATCTGAAAAGTTCAATAGATTACATACATGAAAGAATTAAAGATAATGAACCGGTATTGGTCCACTGTCTTGCAGGTATGGGAAGAACTGGTACACTTCTTGCATGCTATTTGATAAAATACAGAAAAATGTCCGCTGAAAATGCTATTCAGCATGTAAGAGAAAAAAGACACGGTTCCATTCAATCATTTGTACAAGAAGAAATAATTTTTCAGTATGAAAAAGCTCTAAATAATTAATTACTCTGGAATAGATTCAGAAACTAATTTTCCGTCTACTATTTTGATTTTTAGTCGTATATCATCTTTAAAAACCAAAGTCAATCCACCTTCTTCATCGGGATCTTGAACTTCAATCAAATCTTGCATTCTTATGCCATCAAATTTTACCATTTCAAATTACTCCGGAATTGAGACGGTGTCAATCTTGCCGTCTACTGCTTTAATGAACATAAATCTATTATCTTTAAGAATTATTGTAATTCCACCTTCTTTGTCTGGTTCTTCAACTTCTAAAACTGGTTGTCCAAGTAATCCATCATATTTTGCCATATTATAACACTAAATTCAACTAATTAATACTTATTTCAATCTCACTTGATTGGTTTTTTGCATCTCCTTTCTTGATGTAAGGATGTGTTTCCCATGAAGCAAATGCTTCTGCAGAAATTTTATGACTGCCTGTTCCTAACTCTGATGCTTTGAATGTGAATTTTTCCTCAAAATCAAAAAATTCTTTTCTTACATCTTCTTCAGTTAATGCAATAAATGGTTCAAAGTTTTTTGCTACTTGTACCCATATTTTCCTCTCTTTCATTGGGTTTACCAGCTTTGGATTTCTTGTCCAAAAAATTGATGCTTTTCTATAAGTATCTACAGACTTACCAAGCTCATGTTTTCGAAGACCACCTTTTGCCAATTTTACTCCATATTTTAGTTTGATAGTGTTGTCATTTGCATCATATGCCTCTGTCCAATTTTTCTCTGTAAATGCATCTCTTAATCCTCCCGTAAGTGAAAATCTGGCAGTAATGGTAATTTTCTCATCACTTGCAAACTCATCTTTTTCTTTACCAAGAGTTATTGCTGAAATCTGAGTTTCGGACATAATTGACATTGATTTATATCCACAATAAGTTCTTTTTTGATCAATTGAACATCCAATTAATTAATTCAGATAAAAAAGAGGCTAGTTTACAAATCAAAGATGCTGATATAGGTGCTCTTTACATTATTCAACACGAACTTCTAAGAGATAAAAATACAGATTTTGCAGGTGTTATAATCAAGCATCCATTAACCAATGAAATATGGATGAGAGTTAATTCACAATCCAATCCAATGACTCAAATTTCTGCAGCAGCAGATACTGCCATTGCTGAAGTTGAAAGTTTGAAAAAACTAATCAACTCAAAAATAAAGTGATTTTAACAGATGAAATTCTGTCCTACCTGTGATGTCAGGCTGAAAAAAGATTCTAATACTTTAATCCTAACTTGTCCTAAATGTAAGTATACTGAAGGTGGAGTTAAAGAAAAGAAACAAACAGATGTACAAGAAGTTGAATCTGATTTTCTTGTAGTGGGAGAAAATGAAGGAAAAGAGGTTCTATCCACAATGGAAATAGATTGTGAAAATAAAGACTGTGATAACAGAGAAGCTGTGTGGTGGATGCTCCAAACAAGAAGTGCTGATGAACCAACAACGCAATTCTTTAGATGCACAAAATGTAAACATACATGGCGAAATTACGCATAAGGTTTAACTTTAGCATTCGTGTCAAAAAAGTGATTTGGTTTTCTCAGCAAAGACAAATGGTGCAGATGAATGGAAAGCAATAATTTCCGCAATTTCTACACTTGTTGAAGAGGCAACATTTGAAGCCACCGTGGAAGGAATATCTTTTCGAGGAATGGATCCATCTCATGTGGCATTAATTGATATTAATTGGCCAAACTCTGCATTTGAAAAATATAATTGTGATAGTGATATAAAATTTGGAGTTCGCATCGACGAGTTTTCAAAATTAATTAAAAGATCTGATAAAAGTAATTCAATTGAAATTAACATATCTGACGATAACATGCTTTTAGTTACTATAGGTAAGAACAAAAAATACAAGATGCGATTAATTGAAAGCTCAGCATCTGATACACCACTTCCAAAAATTCCATATGATGCAAAAATATCGCTAACCTCATCAGCTTTAGATAAAATTCTCGGAGATGTTCAAGTTGTATCTGACTATCTAACCATCACTTCTAGTGAATCATCCACAACATTTTCAGGCAAAGGTGATTCTGGAGAGGTTGATATATCATTAGAAAGCAGTCAAGAAGAAATTCAAGAATTATCCGTCCAACAAGAAAGTACTGGAACATACAGTCTAGAATATCTTAATCCAATAATCAAAGCAGTTGGTAGTAGTGTCGATACCGTCACATGCGAATATTCATCTTCAAAGCCTCTAAGAGTCGAATTCAAGGTCTCTAATCTGGGTCAAATTCATTTCTATTTAGCTCCTCGTGTTGAGAGTTAGAATTTTAAGACCAATTGTTCAGGTGAAACAGATTTGAAATTAGTAGTAAAGTTTGGTGGAACATCATTGGCAACTGTCAAGGATATCAAAAACGTAGCAAAAGCTGTAGACAAAATAGCAAAAAAGAACAAAACTGTAGTTGTATGTTCTGCAGTAGATGGCGTTACTGATGAATTAATTCAGATTTCATCACTAATAAAAAAAGGAAATAAAAAAGATGCAAACAGAATGCTTGCAAAGATATCTCAAAAACATAAACAATTTGCTGAACATTTAGTTACAAATCCTAAAATCCTAAAATCACTTTCAAACAAACTAAACACTGATTTATCTGAATTAGAAAAATTAGTTCATGGATTAATTTTATTGGGTGAAGTAACTCCACGTTCGTATGATTATCTAATCTCTTTTGGTGAACGACTATCAATTGATTTGGTATCATTTTCATTACAAGAATTAAAAAATAAATCTGTACCATTGAGTGGTAAGGAAGCAGGCATAGTTACCGATTCCAACTTTGGTGATTCAAGACCTCTCATGGATACAACAAGAATTCGTCTTTCAAAAACAATTAACGAACATCTCACAAAAAATGTAATTCCTGTTATAGCTGGATTTGCAGGTGCTGATCAACATGATCATACTACCACATTTGGTCGTGGAGGTTCTGATTATACTGCAACAATAATTGCATCATGTATTGACGCAAATGAAATCTGGTTGATGAGTGACGTTGAAGGAATGATGACAGCTGATCCAAAATTGATAAAAAATGCAAAACTCCTCAAACAAGTTTCATATGCTGAAGCAATTGAGATGGCTAGATTTGGTGCAAAACAAATCCATCCTCGAACATTTGAGCCACTACTATCTAAAAAAATCCCAATGCGAATTAGAAGTAGTTTTGATGTAAATAATCAAGGTACATTAGTTACATTACCTAATTCTAAATCTCAAGATTCTGTCAAATGCGTATCTGCAATACGAAAAGTCGGATTACTTGACTTGACTGGCGGTATATTGTTTGCAGGACCTGGTGCTGCTGCAAAAATCTTTTCAGTTCTTGCTAAAAATGATATTAATGCAATGATGGTATCATCAAATCCATCTGAATCAAGTATAACCATTGTTGTAAGAAAAGAGGATCTTCCAAAAGCGGAAAATGAATTAGAAATTAATTTACTTGGAACAACTCTTAAAAAAATTGAAACAATTCCAAATGTTGCTATAATTGCGGTAATTGGTTCTGGAATGAGAGGTAAAGTTGGAATAGCATCTAGAGTATTTTTAGCAGCACAAAAATCTAATTCTAATGTTATGATGATTGCACAAGGATCATCAGAGTTAAACTTGGCATTTGTTGTAAAGGATAATGACTGTAAGGCTGTAGTTGAGTCACTACACAATGAATTCAAATTGAATGCAATTAAGTAAGATAAGGGATAAATTATTCAAACAATCTTCATCTTCCATGGAAGGTAAACTGTACATTGTTGGAGTAGGACCCGGTCATCAAGATCATATGACATTTCGAGCCAAAGAGGTTATAGAAGAAAGTGACACTATAGTTGGTTATACAACTTATGTAAATTTAGTTGAAGATCTAATTCAAGGAAAAGAAATTCATAGTTATGCAATGACACAAGAAGTAGAACGTGCACATCAATGTATTGATTTAGCTAAGGAAGGAAAAATTGTATCACTTGTTTCAAGTGGTGATCCTGGAATTTATGGAATGGCTGGATTAATTTTCGAAGTTTTAGCAGAATCTGGTTGGGATCCAAAGAGTGGTTTACATGTTGAATTAGTTCCTGGAGTATCTGCATTAAATTCTTGTGCAAGTATTATTGGTTCTCCATTAATGACAGATTTTGCGGTTTGTAGTATGAGTGATCTGATGGTTCCATGGGAAATTATTGTAAAAAGAGTAGAGGCTGCAGCCCAAGGAGATTTTGTTTTAGTTATTTACAATCCAGCAAGTAAGAAAAGAATTCATCAGTTACAAGATACTCGACAAATATTACTAAAATATAGAAAACCAACAACACCTGTTGCAATAATTAAAGGAGCATATAGAGAATCTGAAACTGTAATTATGACTGATCTAGAACACATGGAAAATTATACTGAGCAATTAGGAATGACTAGTACTGTGATAGTTGGAAATTCATCTACATACAACTTTAAGGATTTAATGATTAATCCTCGTGGTTACAAATCAAAGTATAATCTGGAAGAACCGGAAATTAAAAACTAGTGACTATTTTTAATTAATTCAAATAATTCATTACTTAATGAAATTTTATCTCTAATTGGAGCGATAATTTTCACCATGTATTCTCCTACTGTATTTTTCAAATCACCTGGGTGCAAATTCTTTTGAGCAAAGTCTGATTCTAATTCTTCATACGAATTGTATGTAGTATTTCCACCAAACTTCTCAGGTCTTTCTATTGATACTGAATCATATTCATGAAATACAATTTGTCTTGCAATTTCTAAAACTGGATTATTCTCTGTAAGTCCTTCTTCACACCAACCTTTTCTAATCTTCTTTCTAATTTCATCATCTGAGTTATGTATGAAAATTCCAGAATTTGGATCTGATTTACTCATTTTTCCTGGTTCTGTTGTAGAATCGCCTTTTGGTTGTGTTAATCCTGGAAGCAATGAATGATGTATGGCAACAGGAACCTTCCACTTCATTTTTGGAAAAATTTCTCTTACCAGCATGTGAATTTTTCGTTGATCCATTCCTGCATGAACAATATCTAAATCTAAAGAATGAATATCTGCTGCCTGCATTGGTGGATAAAGTAATTTTGCCAAATCAATTTTTTCCTCGTTTTCTGATCTTCCCATGATTGTCAGAGTACGCATTGTTCTTGCAAGAGTCATATGTTTTGTAAATTTCACAAGCTCTGCCCAGTATTCTTTTTTAGAATCATAAAGATCTGTGCCCATTACAATGTTTACACCTGGGCAAACCAATCGAAATGCATCTGCATAATATTTTGAAACTTTAGAAATTGTTTCAAGATTTCCACCAAGCTTATCGTTAATCAAAGTATGCCAATCTGCTAAAAATACTGTACAATTAATTCCCGCTTTCATAAAATCATTAATTTTAAAACCTGTACTGATTAAACTTCCAAGATGCAAAAATCCAGAGATCTCTAATCCAATGTAGTGTTTTGGTTTTGAGTTTGTGTTTAGAAGCTCAATTAACTCTGCTTCATCTTTTACTATCTCTTTTGTAGGTGGTCTCTTAATCAATTCTACTTTTTCTGTAACATCCATTTACACAGATTTTACTTTTGTTTATCTATAAAGTCTTGTATTAATTTTTGACAGTAACAACAAAAAATTTTTTACGCTTTAAAAATCAAGCATTTCAATAGTATTGTTTGTTAATTTGTTAATTAAATGAGGATAGTATTCATTCACAACTCCTTCAATTTGTTTAGGATTTTTGAGAGAATATTTGTTTGAAGGAATATCATATTTTTTATTGATTATCTTTTCTTTGAATAATTCATTGAGATTTACAGACACTACTGATGGTGATTTTTTAAGAAATTTTTTAATCTCTGCTGAGGTAGCAACCTCTTTTTTTAACAAAAAGAGAATTAATTTTTTCTGAGTATTCATTGTTAGATATTTGCAAATTTTAGCCTCATCTGATGGTATACCAATTGGATACAAGCGTGTGACTCTTGGAGTTCTTTCCAACTCAATACTTTCCTCATCTTCTAATTTTTTCACATAATGACTAAGTGTACCATTTCTTATATTTGAAATTCGCATAATTTCATTAAAACGAATTCCTGGATTTTTCTTAACTATGTCTAAAACAGTTTCTTTTCTATTCAAATCTTCTATTTTTTTTTATTTTCACTATTTAATTTAATTGTTTTAATTGTATTAGATGGTTTGGTAGTTGATTACATTCTCAATTCTAAGAATCATCTTTTAAAAAATATTCCAAATGCGAACAAAATTGTCATAACTAGAATGCAAACATCTAAAATTTCATTAGCACTGGTCATATCTTCTATAGTATGAACTTCCATTAATGCAAACATGTAAGCTGCTTGTCCAGATGCTAAAACACCAAATGCAGCTGACGAAAATAACATTCTTGTAATTTTACTTTTTTTATAAGAAATTAATGTGATAACAGTCAAAAATGCAGCTAAAACAAATCCAACTTCATGAACTGCAACATGAAACAAATGATCAATATGTAAAAAATGATTAGAAATTAATGGTAATGATAAAACCACAATACCGCAAAGCACGGAAATTAAAAAATAAGAATATTTTTTTTCGTTAATTGAATATGTCATCAAAAAGCTTGTTATCTTTAGATTATTTAATGGAGATGTTATTTTTGTAAGTAATTTATTCTTCCGGCATTAATTCTTCTTTGGATTTTCTAGGTCTTGTACTCAAATAGAAAGCATGAGCACTAATCATAAATCCTACAAGCCAAATTTTTGTTGCAAATATTAGATTCCATGGCCTATCTGGATCTGGATAGTGTACTGCTAGTTTGTCTATGTCTGGAGTTGTTCCATCAATTACCATTTGTGATGTAATTTCTGCATTTAGTACGGTGAAACTCCATAGAACTTCGTATAGACAAATTACTGCAAAGCCTAATAACATTAGTTGTAGTAAAGCCATTCTGTATGATTGTAATCCAACTGTTCTTTTCCATCCAATTCTAGAAACACAGTACCAGGAAATTATACACGCAAATGATAACCATGTAGTAAGGTTTGCAAAGTTTTCAAATGGAACATGTGTGTTTACTAAAACTTCGCCCATAACATATGTGCCATTTTCTTGCCATTCTCCTATCATCATGACCATTCCGTAAATCATGATGGTTACCATCATTGCAGAAGCAGCATAAAATATGAACAGAAAAACTCTGTATTGCTTGTCACTTTCTTGTAGATGACGAACTTTCAATTCATCGATTTTTAATAGACCTACTATAAAATTATTTCAATCATATTATCTGACTAAACTAGTAACCATCTTTCTGTCGTTGCCTGTTAATCTCATTTTTCTTCTCATATTCTTTTAAAATATCATCAGGTGTGAGATTCAGTTCTAATGATGCTTGAATAACAAAGTGCCAAATATCTATTAATTCTTCTCTTGCTTCTCCTTCATCAAATGCAGTTGGTGTTTTCCACCATTTCCAATTTGTAGTTCGTTGTAGTTCTACTGCTTCATGCATTATTGCAGTACATAATGCAGAGACCTTGCCTTCAGTATCTTTTGGATATCTATCAAGATTCATCATGTCTGCTAAACCTTTTTGCATTGAAAAAATTGAATCTAATCTATCTTGCATGATTTATAAAAAAAAATGTTATCTATAACTCTTCAAAAAGTAACCATTTTTTCATATTGCTTTACTCTTTTTGTAATCTCTGATTTTTTCAATGATGTTAATCCTGCTAAACCATATTTTTCAACAGCAAATGAACCCATTACATTTCCATAAATGATTGATTTTTTTATTTCGGAAAAACTTGTCTTATTTTTTGCAGCCAAATGTCCGATCATTGCTCCTGCAAAAGAATCTCCTGCACCAGTTGGGTCCATAACTGATTCCAGTGAGAATCCAACTGATGGAAATACTACATCTTCATGAAACAATAATGCTCCGTGCTCTCCTTTCTTAATTACAACATAATTTACACCCCAACTCATCATCTTTTTTGCACATTTGATCAAATTATCTTCTTTTGTGAGTAATTTTGCTTCTTCATCGTTAATGACTACTGCATCAACTGATTTTATCATTTTAATTACTGCATTACGTTTTGTTGCAATCCAAAATTCTATGGTATCGCACATTGAGAATTTCACATTATCAAATTCTTTTATAATTTTTACATTTTGTTCAGGATCATTATTTGCTAAATATACAAATTCAGATTTTTTGTAAGCATCTGGTACTGTAGGTCTGAAATCTGCTAATACATTTAATTCTGTTTTTAGTGTCTCTCTAACACTCATTGTTGCATCATATTTGCCATCATATCTGAAGGTCTTTCCATTGAGTACTGTTAATCCCTTTAGATCAAGATGGTTTTTTAACACTCTATGATATTTTTTTGGGAAGTCATTTCCAACTACTGCGATTAATCCTGGTTTTGTGAAAAAACTGGCTGAAATTGCTGCAAATGTTGCAGCACCACCTAAAACATTTTTTAGTGTTTTTTTGGGAGTTCTAATTGTATCTAGTGCAGTAGATCCAAAAACTGTAAGCATGTGTATTTACGAAAAATTATCTATAAATCCGTTATCAACCAAATCTATCCTTAATGATCTTGTGTACATCTTTTGATTATCTTTCTAAGCAACTTTGAGCTAGCAAAATAAATCGATACCAGAGTAGATTACACATGGCAAAAATTCGAATCAAACAAGGTCAAAATGAGATTGAGATTGACTCACGAGACTTTTATGTTGATAATGATTCTGTAGCCGAAGTCGTTCAAGCATTAAAGCAATTACTTCATGACAGACCTCAAACTGATGTAATGGGTTCTTTGGATGACGCTGAATTCCATGAACCTGAATTCTCATCACCTTCTACCATCGCAGTGGATGATATTAAACATAAATTAAGAATTCTAGCAAAAGATTCTTTTTTTGATCAACCAAAAACAGTTGGAGAAACAGTAGCACAAATGTCGGAGTACGGTTGGTCTGCAAGTCCATTTGACGTATCTGTTGCATTAACAAAGATGGCTTTTAACAAGGAATTTCTAAAAAATACAACGGATGAAAGAAATCAGTATGTCTCAAAAGAAGCATTACTAACTAATTAAAATCAAAACTATATTTTTGAATAATCTATACATAGCTTAATAGCTTAGTTGTTACATTGAAAGAAAAACGAAAAATTCCTGAAGAAATTGATGATCATTTCAAATTATTTGGTAAAGAACCATGGGAGATAGAATATGGAGATAAATGTCCTTTATGCAATTCTAGATTTGATGAATTTGAAGGATGTGCTTGCGACTCAAAAGGCGATTAACTTTTCTTTAATTTAATAATAATTCCA
>Ga0208764_10003183_pt1 | contig 10071 bp, 8 predicted proteins | sample ETNtaG_18_FD_185762 | JGI IMG/M metagenome (GOLD analysis project Ga0208764, IMG submission 185762) | Marine microbial and viral communities from oxygen minimum zone, Eastern Pacific Ocean - ETNP201302SV91 (SPAdes) (version 2) | ecosystem: Environmental > Aquatic > Marine > Oceanic ...
AGAAAAAATGAAAGTACGTAGCGGGCTGATTCAAATGGCCCTCAAAGGAGATACATCCATGTCTCCGGAAGAAATCACAAAAATAATGATTGAAGCTCATATTCCTTATGTTAAAGAAGCAGGAGAAAAAGGGGTTCAGGTACTTTGCATGCAGGAGGTCTTTACACAACCATATTTTTGTCCCAGTCAGGATAAAAAGTGGTACTCAGCTGTAGAAAAAATACCTGAAGGACCAACTACCAAACTTATGCAGGAATATGCAAAAAAATATAACATGGTGATTGTTGTACCCATCTACGAAGAGGAAATGACAGGTGTTTATTATAATGCTGCAGCAGTAATAGATGCAGATGGGAAATACCTCGGCAAGTACCGCAAAACGCATATTCCTCAGGTTGCGGGTTTTTATGAGAAATTTTTCTTCAAACCAGGGAATTTGGGTTATCCTGTTTTTGAGACTGCTTACTGTAAGCTTGGTGTTTATATTTGTTACGATCGGCATTTCCCTGAAGGTTGGCGGGCTTTGGCGTTGAACGGAGCAGAATATATTGTAAATCCTTCTGCTACGGTTGCAGGACTATCTCAATATTTGTGGGAACTGGAACAACCGGCTTCAGCTGCAGCTAACGGGTGTTATATTGGTGCAATTAACAGAGTCGGTACAGAAGAACCATGGAGCATTGGTATGTTTTATGGTTCTAGTTACATTGTTAATCCACGTGGAAAGATAGAAAAACAGCTTGATGATCACAGTGATGGTTTGCTAGTCCATGATATGGAAATGGAAGAAGTTAGAGAAATTCGTAACTTGTGGCAGTTCTACAGAGATCGTCGGCCGGAGACTTATGGGAATCTAACCGCAATGCAATAGTTGTTTTGACTAGCGGTTTTCATTGCTAAAGGATTGCCGCTGATGCTGAGAAAGACACATGACTACTATCGACGTTCAAGCTGGACGCTTGTCACAAAAAAAAATATCTGAAAATTTTTCCGAAGTTCATCCTCCTTTAAATTCTGGTAATGCGATTGTTGAGGCAAATCGTTGTTTTTTTTGCTACGATGCTCCATGCGTTGATGCTTGTCCCACTTCCATTGATGTTCCTAATTTTATCCGAAAAATTTCTACTGGCAACTTGAAAGGTTCAGCAAAAGATATTCTTTCACAAAACATTATGGGCGGAATGTGCGCAAGGGTTTGTCCAACAGAAACTCTTTGCGAAGGGGCATGTGTTCGCCACACAGGAGAACATCAACCAGTGCGTATTGGAGATTTGCAGAGATACGCAACAGATTGGATTTTTGATAGCGAGGAAACATTTTTTGAAAGAGCTGAATCAACAGGAAAAAGGATAGCTGTTGTTGGTGGTGGCCCAGCTGGGCTTTCGTGCGCTCACCGTCTTGCTGTGTTAGGGCATGAAGCAGTGGTCTTTGAGGCTCGAGAAAAATTAAGTGGCCTAAATGAATATGGAGTTGCCGCCTATAAAACGGTTAACGATTTTGCACAGAGGGAGGTTGACTTTATTTTACAAATTGGCGGCATAGAAGTCCGAACTAATCAAGGGTTAGGTCAGGAAGTTAAACTGGATGATCTTCGACAGGAATACGACGCAGTTTTTTTGAGTGTTGGCTTGGGTGACGTTAAATCTCTTGGATTGGAAGGTGAAGAACTTGAAGGAGTTTACGATGCAGTGGAAACGATTTCAGAATTGCGTCAATCTGTAAACTTGGTGGAGTTGCCAGTAGGACGTCGCATTGTGGTAATTGGTGGTGGAAGTACGGCAATAGACATTGCTGTACAGTCTAAAAAACTTGGAGCTGAAGATGTTACGTTGGCCTATAGGCGTGGCCCAGAACAAATGAGTGCAACCTGGAAAGAACAAGAGTTTGCTCAAACTAATGGTGTTCAAGTTAAGCACTGGATTGCACCCAAATATTTGGTTTCAGAAAATGGACATGTTACCGGGATTGAATTTGAATGTACAGAATTGAATCCAGAAGGTAGACTAACTGCAACTGGAGATTTACGTTTCATGGAAGCAGATGTTGTTTTTAAAGCAATAGGACAGTCATTGATTGAAAACCTTGACGAAGACTCAGAAATGCCAAAAATCAAAGGAGGAAAAATTGCAGTTAATTCAAATTATGAAACTTCTCTTGCTGGTGTTTGGGCAGGAGGAGACTGTATTCGTTCCGGGGAAGATTTGACCGTACAAGCCGTAGAGGATGGTAAAAAGGCTGCTTTGGCTATAAACAAAGTGTTAGCATAGAAGAAAAATTTCTTTGTAAAAATTCAGAAAAAAAATAATTATGGCTGATTTAAATTGCAACGTTGGAGGAATCAAGGCCCCTAATCCGTTTTGGTTAGCCTCTGCACCACCTACAGATAAGTTGTATAATGTTGAACGAGCTTTTCACTCAGGATGGGGGGGAGTGGTATGGAAAACTTTGGGAATGGATCCTCCTATTGTTAATGTTAGTTCGCGTTATGGAGCAGTACATTATAATGGTCAGCGTTTGATGGGACTTAATAACTTGGAGTTGATTACCGATCGACCATTGGAAGATAATCTTAAGGAAATAAAACAAGTAAAAAAAGACTGGCCGGACCGTGCTATAGTTGTATCCCTAATGGTGCCATGTAACGAAAAAGATTGGCAGTTTATAATAAATAAAATTGAGGATACGGGATGTGACGGTGTAGAATTAAATTTTGGTTGTCCACATGGAATGTCTGAGCGTGGTATGGGTGCCGCCGTGGGACAAGTTCCAGAGTATGTTGAAATGGTTACCCGTTGGGTGAAGGAATGTACTAACCTTCCTTGTTTGGTAAAACTTACTCCAAACGTCACAGATATCTGCAAAATTTCACATGCTGCAAAAGCAGGTGGAGGAGATGGAGTTTCTTTGATAAATACAGTAAATTCAATTGTTTCAGTTGATTTAGACCAAATGGCTCCAGAACCAACAATTGATGGTAAAGGTTCCCATGGGGGTTATTGCGGACCGGCAGTAAAACCGATTGCTCTGCACATGGTAACTGAAATAGCTAAAGATCAGGAAACAAAAAATTTACCAATTTCAGCAATTGGAGGTATATCAAATTGGAGAGATGCTGCAGAATTTATCTCAATGGGGGCCAGTGGAGTTCAAGTTTGTACTGCCGCCATGCATTATGGATTCAAGATAATAGATGATATGCTTGACGGTTTGAATAATTGGATGGATGAAAAGGGCTATGCAACACTAGAAGACTTTAGGGGCATGGCCATACCAAATGTTACAGAGTTTCAATATCTCAACTTAAAATTTGACATCAAAGCTCGAATTGATGAAGTGACTTGTATCCATTGCGGTTTATGTCACATTTCGTGCGAGGATGCTTCTCATCAGGCCATTCGTGAAATAAAGGATAATGGCGGACGAAGCTATGAAGTAATCGATGAAAAATGTGTTGGTTGCAATCTTTGCATGTTTGCATGTCCTGTACCAGACTGTATTACAATGGAAAGGGTTGATTCAGGTAATGAATATCAAAACTGGACAACCCATCCAAATAATCCTATGAGGGTGGAAGAGAATTAAATTTGTAGATTCAGAAAATTAATTTAAGGGGCGGTTATGTCATTAATTATTAAGGGTGGAACAGTTGTAAACGCAGATCAATCATTTCGAGCTGATGTTTACTGTGATGAGGGGATTATTCAGGCATTAGGCCCAGATATGGATGCTCCATCTGGTGTAGATGTTATTGATGCAGGAGGGTGTTATGTAATGCCTGGTGGAATAGATCCGCATACTCACATGGAACTTCCTTTTATGGGAACGGTAGCTTCAGAAGATTTTTTTTCAGGAACAACTGCGGGTGCGGTTGGAGGAACCACTATGATTATTGATTTCGTCATTCCTGGACCACAGGAGGATGTTTTGGAAACATACCATAAATGGCGTGGATGGGCTGAAAAGGCTTCCACCGATTACAGTTTTCATGTGGCAATCACTTGGTGGGATGATTCAGTTCATGAAGCAATGGGCACGCTTTGCCGCGAGTATGGTGTCAACAGTTTTAAGCACTTTATGGCTTACAAAGGTACAATTATGGCAGACGATGAAACATTGGTCAATAGCTTCACCCGTGCACGTGAATTGGGCGCACTTTGTACTGTCCATGCTGAAAGTGGGGAGTTGGTTGATCATTTCCAGACGAAGATTTTTGAAAGTGGTATTACAGGGCCGGAAGGACACCCTCTGTCAAGGCCACCAGAAGTTGAAGGTGAGGCCGCAAATCGTGCAATTCGTTTTGCACAAATGTTGGATGTGCCTTTATATGTAGTTCATAATTCATGTGCTCACTCACTCAACGAAATAGCTCGTGCTAGACGTGAAGGTCAACGTGTATTTGGAGAAGTATTGGCAGGACATCTTCTAGTTGATGATAGTGTTTACCGTAATTCTGATTTTGGATTTGCTGCAGCTCACGTGATGAGTCCTCCGTTTCGCCCAAAAGCAAACAAAGAAGCCCTTTGGCGTGGTTTACAGTCTGGAGATTTGCAGACAACAGCTACCGATCATTGTTGCTTTTGTGCTGACCAGAAAGCAGTGGGGAAAGAAGACTTTCGGAAAATTCCTAATGGAACTGGAGGAATTGAAGATCGAATGAATGTACTCTGGACACATGGGGTAAACACTGGACGTTTAACAATGAGTGAATTTGTGGCTGTAACTTCCGCAAATACCGCGAAAATTTTCAACCTTTATCCACAAAAAGGACTTATTTCGGCAGGTAGTGATGCAGATTTGGCGATCTTTGATCCACAGGCAACTCACACAATTTCAGTAAAAACGCATCATCAAAATATTGATTTCAATATTTTTGAGGGAATGGAATTGAACGGAATAAACGTGGCAACTGTCAGTCAGGGAAAAATCGTTTACAAAGACGGTGAGGTACTAACACAGAGAGGTGTGGGGCGTTATGTAGATCGCCCCTGTTTTGCCCCATATTATTCTGCAGTAGAAAAAAGAAGTTCTGATACTGCTCCGATTCCCGTGGAGCGGTCATTATAATGAAAGATAGTACCAGTGTTGTTGAATCCCGTAAAGTTGATTTGGTTTTCCAGACGTTAGATGGTCCTGTTCACGCGTTATCAGAAATTGACCTGGACATTAACAAAGGGGATTTTATTTCATTGATTGGCCCTTCCGGTTGTGGCAAAACGACCCTATTACGGGTGATTGCAGACTTGGAAAAGCCAACGGGAGGTGAGATCAAAGTTAATAAAATGACTCCAGAAGAAGCCCGTTTAAAGCGTGCATACGGTTATGTTTTTCAGGCACCTGCTCTATACCCGTGGCGGACTGTAGAAGGCAATCTTAAATTGCCTTTGGAAATAATGGGCATCGATAAGAATGAACAGATACTCCGTACCAAAGAAGTTTTGGAAATGGTTGATCTTTTGGGTTTTGAAAAGAAATTCCCCTGGCAGCTTTCCGGAGGTATGCAGCAACGTGTCTCCATCGCTCGCGCACTTACATTTAATCCAGATTTACTATTGATGGATGAACCATTTGGTGCTCTGGATGAAATTGTAAGAGATCAACTAAATGAGCATTTTCACAGACTCTGGGAAGAAACACAAAAAACAGTCATATTTGTTACCCACTCCATACCTGAAGCAGCATACCTTTCAACTAAAATTGTGGTTATGTCACCGCGTCCTGGAAAAATCATTGAAATAATTGATAGTACACTTCCTGAAAAACGAACTTTGGATATGAGGGACACTCAGGAATTTCTCTCCCTTTCTAACCGCATTCGTAAAGGTTTGCGGGCAGGCCACAGTTATGATTGATCAGATGCTATGAATAAACTTCGTACATCATCATTATTTTCGATTGTTTGCGTGCTCTCTTTCATCACTGTAATTTGGTACGGAGCAGCAGTTTTTCTCAATTCAGATGTTTTGATTGATAAATACGATCGAAAAAAAATCGAGTGGAATTTTTCTAAACTTGCTGAAGATTCATGGGCTATGAAGAGACCGGTTATGCCTGCACCGCACCAGATTATGTTAGACATGAAGAAGTCTATTTTTGGTTACAAACTAAGTTCAAAGCGCAGTCTGGTTTATCACGGGTGGGTGACAATTTCTTCAACTCTTGTTGGTTTTACAATGGGTGGATTTTTAGGGATACTACTTGCTGTAGGAATTGTTCATGTTTCAACGCTAAATAAAAGCGTTTTACCTTGGATAATAGCTTCACAAACAATTCCAATTTTGGCAATTGCACCGATGGTAATAGTGGTTTTGGGTGCAGTTGGTGTGACGGGCCTTTTTCCAAAAGCAATTATATCTGCATATCTTTGTTTTTTCCCAATTGTGATTGGGATGGTCAAGGGTCTGCGTTCGCCTGAAACTATGCATCTGGATTTGATGAAAACTTATAATGCAACTAAAACTCAAGTATTTTTTAAATTACGTTCGCCTGCATCAACCCCTTTTTTGTTTGCAAGTTTCAAGGTTTCTATTGCCATTAGTCTGGTAGGTGCGATAGTGGGAGAATTGCCGGCAGGAGCACGAGCTGGTTTAGGTGCCCGTTTATTGACAGGTTCATATTACGGACAGACGGTACAAATATGGAGCGCTTTGATTGTAGCCTCGATTATAGCTGGAACATTTGTTTATTTGATGACTGTCTTGGAAAGCTTGGTTCAAAAAAGAATGGGAATAAGGGCATGAAAACCTCCGGAATGTACTACTGGTTATTTTTAATTTGTTTTGCTATTCAGTCTCTGTTTTCCAGAGACTGGTTGTCGTTTGGAGAGAATACTTTTTTGTTTGCACTGATGCCGCTGATTGGATCTGTAGCAGCACTATTTCGCAAAGGCATAACTGATCAGATTTCTGGAAAAATTGTGATAACTATCATTGTTGTTTTCGGATGTATGGCAACATTAAATAGTGCTTATTTTTCAGATTCGGTAAAGGATTCATGGGGTATTTGGCTGTATGTACTTGCACTGACAGGGCTATTGTGGAAAGTAATGGGAATCTGGGCGAAAGTGGAAACTGGGCTCAATAAAAAAACAGGTTTTGTCGTTAATTTACTAGTTCCAATTTTATTTGGAGGAATGCTGCTTTATTTGTGGGAAATGTTGACTGTAGGTTTTGAGATACCACAGGTTTTGCTTCCAGCACCGTCCTTAATTGGGATTGCATTTGCAAATTCACTAAAAATGCTCTGGGCTGATTTTCAGCAGACATTTTTGAAAGCAGTCCTCGCTGGTTTTTCTATTGGTTGTATCTCCGGATTTGTAGTTGCCATTTTGGTTGATAAAGTGCCATTTCTTCAACGGGGACTTCTTCCACTAGGTAACCTGGCAAGTGCTCTGCCCATAGTAGGAGTTGCCCCCATCATGGTTATGTGGTTTGGTTTTGATTGGCAGTCAAAGGCTGCAGTAGTGGTGATGATGACATTTTTCCCGATGCTTGTAAACACTCTAACGGGATTAAAGTCTACAGATCGAATTGAGCTTGACTTAATGCACTCTTATGCTTCAAATTATTGGCAGATGCTTTTTAAGGTACGTCTCCCAAATGCACTTCCTTTTATTTTTAACGCATTGAAGATCAACTCTACTTTGGCATTGATTGGTGCAATAGTGGCGGAGTTCTTTGGTACACCGATTGTGGGGATGGGATTTCGTATTTCCACTGAAATCGGTCGAATGAATGTTGACGTCGTATGGGCAACCATTGCGGTGGCAGCATTGTCCGGGTCGTTATTCTATGCCCTACTCTCTTTTTTGGAGCGGCGGCTCACTGGGTGGCACCCTTCTTTCCGAGTCAGCTGACTTGTTAATTGCAAACAAAATGCTGACCTAATTTTAAACTCAAATGGAGTTAATTATGAGTATAATGAAAAAAATAGTGATAGCGATACTGATGGCTGGGTTTGCAGTTTATGCACAAGCAGCAGAAAAAGTGACCATTCAGTTGAAGTGGGTGACTCAGGCTCAATTCGCAGGTTATTACGTGGCACAGGACAAGGGGTACTATCAAGCAGAAGGACTTGATGTGACCATCAAGCCAGGTGGACCAGACATTGGAACGCCTCAGGTCTTAGCAGGAGGTGGGGCTGATGTGATTATTGATTGGATGCCTTCCGCTTTAGCATCACGTGAAAAAGGTGTAGCTCTTGTGAATATTGCTCAAATTTTCAAAAAGTCAGGAATGATGCTCACCTGCCGAAAAGACAGTGGGATCAAATCCCCTTCTGATTTTAGAGGAAAAACTTTAGGTGTTTGGTTCTACGGAAACGAATATCCTTTTCTCAGTTGGATGAGTAAATTGGGTATCCCAACCACAGGTGGTACAAACGGAGTGACAGTTTTGAAACAGGGTTTTAACGTTGATCCAATTTTGCAGAAGCAGGCAGAATGTGTTTCTACAATGACCTATAATGAATACTGGCAAATAGTTGATGCTGGGCTCAGTCCTTCAGAATTGCTTGTCTACAAGTATGAAGATCAAGGTGTTTCTACCTTGGAAGACGGTTTGTATGTTTTGGAAAAAAATCTTAAAAATAAGGCTTTCGTCAGTAAAATGGCTCGCTTCCTCAAAGCTTCAATCAAAGGTTGGAAGTACGCAGGAGATCATCCTGATGAAGCAGCAGATATTGTCTTAGAAAATGACGATACCGGTGCACAGACAGAAAAACATCAGCGTCGGATGATGCGTGAAATAAGCAAATTGGTCGGAAATCAGCCCCAAGGTGTTGGTTACCTAATTCCAGCGGATTATAGGCGCACGGTAGATGTTTTGATGTCATCTGATTCCGATCCTGTGATCTCTAAACAGCCTCGTGGCGCATGGAGTCATATAATCTGGGATGCTATGTAATTCCAATTTAATTTTTGTTCGGAGGCAAAGAAGTTTTACAATGCCTCCGGACTCTTTCCCCCTCTTCATTCCCAGTTATTAATTCCCATTTTAAATTTAGTACCATTCCTTTTTTGCTTGAGTTCAACTGGTAATTTTAGAAATTTTACTTCATTATAAATATCAGGTCATGTTAATTTTTTCATCAATAGCATAATTAACATTAAGGGTGGTTGAGTTTATTCTTATGTCTTCATGAACTTTTCTGAGGGCATCTTAATAAGGTGTTAAAACTTTGTCAAATCTTTCCATTTGAACGAAATGACATTAAACTTACAACAATTTCAACATTATTTTAGAAGTCATGACTAAAAATTTTTTTAAAATAAGAATAGTTTTATGAAAAGCAAAATTGAGATCACTTGCGACTGGTTACCACGTTATACTGGCACAGAGATTTCGGAATTTGGAGAATATATTTTGCTGACAAATTTCAGCAATTATCTGAATAAGTTTGCAAAAAGATTTGACTGTAAAATTAAGGGAAAGGGGGGCCCCATGCAGACTGCCACAAATGACAAGGGGCTGAGCATCATAAATTTTGGTATCGGATCTGCGAATGCCGCCACGGTCATGGACCTGTTGACTGCCTGCAATCCAAAAGGTGTTTTATTTTTAGGCAAATGTGGAGGCCTAAAACAATCGGCAGAAATTGGACGCTACATTCTTCCAATTGCAGCAATACGTGGAGAAGGTACAAGCAATGATTATCTTCCTCCGGAAGTCCCGGCTTTACCTTCATTTAAGCTTCACAAATTTGTTTCTGATACTCTACTCGATTATGGACAGGAATATCGTACCGGTGTAATATACACAACAAATCGCCGTGTCTGGGAGTGGGACAACAAATTCCGCAAGCGATTGATAACCCTTTCTGCGATTGGTATTGACATGGAAACCGCTACTTTATTTATAGTTGGTCATGCAAACAAAATTTCACGTGGTGCAATTCTTCTTGTTTCGGATATGCCGCTGTTGCCTGAAGGCGTTAAAACTAAGGAAATGGATGAGCAAGTAACTGCAAAATATGTGGACATGCATCTCGAAATGGGCATCCAGGCGATGACTGATATTGAAGAAAAAGGAGAGGAAATAAAGCACTTTGGTTATTGACAATTCGGAATTTTTAAAT
>Ga0208764_10003184_pt1 | contig 10069 bp, 2 predicted proteins | sample ETNtaG_18_FD_185762 | JGI IMG/M metagenome (GOLD analysis project Ga0208764, IMG submission 185762) | Marine microbial and viral communities from oxygen minimum zone, Eastern Pacific Ocean - ETNP201302SV91 (SPAdes) (version 2) | ecosystem: Environmental > Aquatic > Marine > Oceanic ...
ACTAGGGTTACGATATTCCCCGACTGGTCTGATTCTGGGACTACCATCCTGAAGGAACGGGAGAACATAACTAATCCAACTTCCTTCAGCATGTTTATCCTAAGAGTAAGCTCCCTGAGAATGGAGTAAAGGGTTTCATCTCCAACCTTGTGCAAATCGTCTATTACAATCAAAGATGGGGCTTCAGACAAACCGTTTGCGATTAGATTGACGGCCATGTTCGTTTGGGGTACTGGAGATGAAGAAAGATAGTCAGAAAGGTCATTATTTCCCACCGCAGAGAGCCATTCTGCGCATGCCTCGAGGAATGCTCGGGAACCCTCCCAATCCTGGCACCGATGATAGAGAAGATTTCTCCTGTGAGTAAATCTGTCGAGTATTTTTGTCGAAAGGGCGGTCTTTCCGATTCCGGCTATTCCTGGAACAAGAATCGAAGCTGACTTGGCTTCCAGGAGATTTGCCATCACATCTAGTTCCCTTTCCCTCCCATAGAATCTCCTTGTTCTTGGAAGGTCGTTCAGATACGATACTAACTGCTTCTCAATGTGTTTCGATAGATCTCTCTCGACCAATTCGGGAGTCAGGCCAGATAGGTCGATAGTGCCTGAATCATCCATATATCTCAACATATCGACATGCCTTAGAGGTAGATCTGTGGACTCGATTGCTTCGACCAGGGAGATTTTTTCAGAACGACCGTCGGAGAAAACCACCCTTACATTTGTCTCTGAAACCCTTGTCCATATCTCGTCTGCAACCTTGGCCCCCTCATCAGTTAGGAAGTATGCCTTCCTTTTCCTAGATACTCCCGTCACATGTGCCTGCCTCTCGATAAGATGTCCTGCCTCCTTCATTCCAGAAATTGCACGAGGAACATTAGAGCGAGCAATTGACACAGCGTTGGCTATCCCCATCTGGGACAATGCAAATGGGACCTCGACCTTGTTACTATGGTCTACATAGTCACTAAGGTGAAGGAAAATCCTCTCCTGGACGCCTGGACGTGATGAAGCACTCGTTGCCATATACCCAACACCATCTCACTCAATATACAAATGTTAGTAGAACTTGGAATCTACATTATTCTTGAAAATCCGGATCTGGGACCCATTCCTCAGAATCTGCATCCCAAAGCCAACCAGGATGGTCATCATACCTCTCCAAAGAACTCTCTTCTTCCTCGTCACCGTAGTCCTTCGGAATTTGGGCAGGGGTCTTGTACTCATCTTCTTCTTCAATTTCAATTCCTATGAATCCAGTTAAGTAAGCAAGAGCAGCCAGAGACAGTATAGCCAAAACAGAAACTGCTCCAATCAACCCCCAGTTTGTTGATTCGGGCGTTGGCTCGCCCTTGCTAATTGCGCTAACTTCTGTGGTTTGGCCGGCATAAGTGAATTTTGGTATTGATGAGTCTCCCTTAATTCTTGAGGCCGGTATACCCAATTCCCATGTTCCGTCTTCAGAGACGATTGTGTTGTTGACTGGATTCCCACCTATCAAAACCGAAACTTGCTTGCCGGGAAGTCCGATGCCGGAGTATATTGCCATTTCATCTTCTTCAACCCAAGACTGCTCGGGCTCCTGAATCGTGAATTGAAGAGGGACGACTCTGAAGTTGACGGGATTCGAGTTGACTCGCGAATCCCATGCATCGGTGGCGATGAATATCACATTATTCAGGGTCCAAGACTCCATGTCATCGTCGAAAAACAACATGTCTGCGGGATCGTAACGAGCAATTCCATCTGTTCCGACGCCGACGACAAGAGCATGTCTATCGTCCGATTCGATTGATGTGTCATTGTAAACAGAGATGAACTGAATGTCGTTGTCTGCGTCGGAGAAATACTCCTTCAGATCTATCTCCACTGTGGTGCACTTGTCGACAGAGTTTGATTCTAAGTCACAATATAGAGTGATTTCACTTTGCCAGCCGGATGAATCGAATTCTGGTTGATTATTGCCTGCATTTGGTGGATTGTCGGCCACAATGGTTACTTCGGACCAGCTGCTGTAATCAATTCCATCATACGAGCGGAATCTTAGCAGGTATTCGGCATCATGTCGAAGTTGTGTCGTGTCCCACTCAATCTCCCAGATTCCATCTTCGGAAAATTCACTGGTGCTGGTTTCGAAAACTGAGACATAGTCATTTGATACGTCCTTTACTTCCAAATCTACCCTTGTAACTCCCCCATCAAAGTCCCTAGCAACTCCGGTTAGGGAAGTATCCAATGAGGATGATATTCTTGTTCCTGAAATTGGCTGATTGACGCTAATTGTAGGTTGGCTATTCCTGTTATCGATCGTTAGAGTAAGAATTACTGGCTGGCACTCGTCCACTTCTCCATTACAGAAATCTGAATCAGATGCCCAAATTGTGAAGGTGTAGGTCGTTAGTTCCCTTGGCCGGGTGCTGAAATCCCATTCCCAACCCCAAGTTCCATCGGAATTTGTCTCAACTGGGCTGGTAACTTGGTAATTTGGTCCAGAAATCTGCATGTATACAAGGCCAATGTCGGTGTTGCAATTGTCCGGACATCCATAAGGGTCCTGGGAATAGCCATCGAAGACTACCGAACCTTCATCATGAGATGAGAATGAACTGGGGGTAGTAACGAAAATATTGGGGGGTTGAGTATTGAGTTTGATTGTTCGCGAAACAACAGGACTGTGGTCTATCCCATCAAATGCCCTGAATTCGAATGTGTAATCGCCTTCACCTGCGAGTCCTGTCATGTCAATATTGTAGTACCAAGAGCTGAAAGGTCTGTTGAAGCGTGTGACCTCGCCCTCGTCTGCACCGCTAGTATCAATCGCCAACTCGGCATCCTCCCAAGAACCGGTGAATGGATTCCTCACTTGGACGGAATGAACATAGCCACCTTGGTCCCACTGGGCCCTCTCGTCGGTCAGGTAACTGTTTGCCAATGTCCCATCGTGAGCGCTTCCAGTGATATTGACAACTCTTCTGAATGAGTGGCCATCATTCTCGGAAACTATCACCTTTGGAGCTTCGTTCTCAAGGTGTGCAGTCTCCTCAAGCGAGTTCTCCTCAAGGGTGAACTGCCCGGAGTAGTAACCATATCCAAATCTATAGGCAGTATATCTGTAAAGTGATAGTTCCCTAGTTCCTGCAGAATAATCACAACTAGAATCTGCGGTGTCGGTGGTGAGATCGCCATCGTTGTCAATCCCGTCTGAACAAGAGTCCTCGTACTCATCATCCGCAAACCCATCCGGGTTATCCCCTCCTCCAAGTCCTCTGAAGTCAAGGTGAAAGTTAGAAGGTAGAGCGATCCAAGGGGTGAAACCATCGCCACCAGTATTTACACGATACAGGTCGTTACCGAGTGCATCCTCCACAATGACCAATGCATCGCTTACCTTTTCACCGCCAATTAGCGTCTGGAATCGGACTAGTTCGGCTCTGCTGACCTGTACTGCAAAGTGGGTTGGCTGTGTTGCAATCTTGACCTTGGACAAGTCCAAGTTCGTCAAATCTGCAAAAGTGAATACCGTTGAGTTATTATCCATGCTGACACCCAATGGGAAGTTCCTCGGCGTCATGTTCTGGCAATTGTTGCAGTCCTTTACTGGCGTTGGGATAATCGCACCTTGGAATTCATTGTCTGGCCACGCCTCCTGATCAGGCCATGAAAGGCGGACTGGGTATTCCCCGCTGGGAGGTGAGGGTATGTATTCTGACTGGGCAGTAACCGAACTTTTTGTCACGTTGTACACTGTCTCGGCCTGGTTCCAGTCGTTCTCAGAGAAGTATGCTAGTGATCCGAATTGCTGTGATTCGGCATATCCACTGTCGTAGTTCTTGATCACAGCACCAGTCTTTTGCACATCGAATGAGTTCCTCTGAATATCCAATAGGGACCCCACTGCTCGAATCCCATCGGCCGTACCACCAGCAGTAATGATGTTGTCATACATGGTAACTCCTGTCACGTATGCATGCAAGACGGGGCAAGAAAACTCACCCCCCCAATTAGTTTCACTGCTGCAGGTCCCTGTACCATCATAGGAGATTGAGTTGTTTGCTAGGTATAGCCTAGAGGCTGCTTGAATAGCGTATGAGTACATCCCAGCAACCACTGGGGTTAGGGTGGTGTCGAAAATCGAGTTATTCTCAGCGATAACGTCGTACGAGCCACCCAACCATAACCCAAAGTAGCCCCCTATTGGTCCAATTTCGTTTTCATGAATGTGGGCCTCGCTATTGTAAACAGCTATTCCGGAACCAGATGCTGCCCCTCCAATATCGTTGTCTATCAAGGACAATAGTGCCCCGGCTGATGCAAAAACTCCTGCTCCGTCGACCGTAGTAATTTCATTGTTCGTGATTTCAAAGTCGAATGAAGTCCCCCCTACTGCCTTCTTTCCATTTAGATCGATGCCGTTACAGTTCACATTTATCTGCGTGTTTTTCACACTTCCCGCGGATGTCCAAAGCCCGATTCCAAAATCTCCTGATGAGATTTCAGCATTATCTATCTCGATAAATGAGTCCTCGGCCCAAATTGTGTGCCTGCCGCCATCCCTATTCCCGCATCCATTGTCGGTTCCTGTGAGTGAAATATCAGACAGGGAGAATGGGCTTACTGAGGATCCCGATGAGTAAATCTGCAGTGCTGCCCCGACGATGCTCTTACTCGCATCGGTCCCGACGACGAATTCCCCCCCATTGAAAGTTGGTTGGGCGAGGTTGGTCGTCAGGACACTGGAGGTGTTAATCTGATTGAATGAAAGTTCGGTAAGAGTTGGACTAGCTCCGTCTAGAACGAGTGCCCCGTAGCGGAATTCACCCACTGCAGAGACATACTGAGGAATCCCCCAAGCACTATCGAATGTGACATATCTTAGACCAGTTTCAGAAAGATCTATCGAACTCCTCATTAGAACACCCTCGCTGCATGAAGGGTCATCTATCCATATCTCTTGGTTGCCAGAACTCATGCCATAGCATTCCCCTATTGCACTCGAATTGAGGGGTTCACTCCACCTCAGGGTTATTCTCAATGCAGGCCCAGCGTTTGAAGAAGCGCCACATGAAGATACGCCTGCACACAGGCTTCCTCGTACATCCAGATGAGTCCCGTTGGGGAACTCAATAGTTGCCCCTGGATTAATGATCAATTTTGCACCGGGGGCTATTGTGACATCTCCGGTAAGAGTGTGTACGCCTGCCCAAGTCTCAGTACCGGTGATTGTCCCCGTTGTTGTCTCGTTTGATGCGGAAACGGTACCTGCTGGCAAGGCCAATGAAAGTAATATGCTCAACAAGAATAGACCTGTTAATGAGAATGACCTCAATTTATCTTCCCGCGCCATAATGCATCGGACTACATCTAAACAATTTAACCATAGGGACAAGGAGTTTCATCAATTATCTCCAATTCATATGTTTTCTTGGTTAATCCCGAATTCAATTTCTACTTGTCTAGACCAATCTTGGGCATTGAGGAGCCCATAGCCTTTCTTCGGATCGTGGCTTCCAGATTGGCTTGAGTCGGTTCGTGCCGAGTTTGCAAGTGCGACCTTGACTAAATCCATTTCATGTTGGTCGATGATTCCGTTCTCCCCCGCAATTTCCTCTCGATACAATGAGAGGATCAAGGCGAGGGCCCCTGTAACCAATACCGTAGAATCGCTGGTACCGGTTGAGAATGCGTATGGGGGGTCACGGTCACTGTCTCTGCATGACCATAGATCGACACCGGGAGCTACGATCTCGGGTTTCTGGTTTGGGAAAATTCGTTCCTCACCAGTTTCTGGATCTATTTGTGCACCTATAGCACTGTCAACCCACGGATCCCCATTTCTATCATGTGCCCCAACTGCAATCACACCAGATAGGCTAGCGGGGGAAGATACGTCGGAGAGGTTCTGTTTTGAGTCACTGTTCCCGGCGGCTGCGATTACGAAGATCCCATCATCTAATGCCTCCCTGACGGCATCAAGGGTGTCAGATGATGCTGAGAAACTAGATCCGGGAGCAGTTCCTAGACTTAGAGAAATTATGTCAGAGTCCTGAGAAATGCGGCACCACCTAATAGCTTGGGAGACCATCCTCTCGTTTGCAGATTTTCCGTCTGGTCCGAGAGAAATCGCAATCGAGAGTGAAACGCTTGGGGCGGCTCCAGTGAATGAGCCATTGGCAGCAAGAAGTCCCGCCATCAGAGTCCCATGACTATTTGTCCCGATATCTCTGACTGGAGAGTCTTTATCGCTATAGAAGTCGCGAAATCCGGATAACGTTAGATGCGATAGGTCTGGGTGCGAGATGTCTATGCCGGTGTCTACCATACATACTCTGACTCCTTCACCTAGGCTTCCAGATTCCTGTAGATCTCTGATGCCACTATCTTCGAAGGCCCACTCCGAATCCAGGACCTCCCCAATAAGTGAGTATATTGAGGGATAAAGGAGCAAAATAGCGACGACTATCGCGGAGAATCCGACTGCGCCCCAAGGCCATAAGAATCTCATAATTGGCCCCATTGGCCATCTCAGCATCCTAGCCTCTTCGTCACTGATGCCATAGGCCTCTCCTGGATAGCCCGGTGCATCGCTGTCTACGGCAGTAAGTAGACTTGGGTCTTCAGGTTCAGGCATCAATTCGAGACGTGAGATTCCACGCATGTTTGTCCCCATTATGCGGTGTGGCAAGTAGTATTAGAACGGGGCGCTGACTCGTCTACCAGGCCTTCTAGTAAAGTAAAGGAGTGCTGCAATGAGCATGATCAGGAATGCGTATGCCAGGTACTTCAGATTGTCATTCGCTTCTGAGCTGGTCCATAGCTGAGCCTCGAAGACACAGGATGCCTTGCCTTCTGATCTCGGCGATGTGCAAGACTCAGACTGTTCATCTAGCAATTCACCCTCTATTGAGAAGATTATCCAGTACTTCTTGGACTCGGTAAACTGTGTGTAGTCCATGGTTATGTAAAATGTTGATTCGCTCATTGCTGATACTGAGCCGTCGGATGTGGAGTTGACGCCTACCTCATTTTCGCAACCAATGTCAGAGCACAGGGTAGCCACTAAGGTGACAATCTCAGCGTCTACATTCCCGCTGTTGGAAATATTGACCGAGTAGCTCTCTATTTCGCCATAAGAAGCGAAGCCATTGCCTCCGAGGATCCTTGCCGTATCTCCCACTATAGAGAGTGCCGGCGAGTCTGTCTCCACTACAGTTGAGCCTGAGTAAGAATTGTTATCCTGATCCGAAACAGTGAATGTGATTTCTTCAGCGTAGGGGGAAGGCAGTTCTGGTTCCGAGGGACGTACTAGTGTGAAGGTTGCAGTACCATCGGAGAATGGGGATGCTGGTTGGGTCATTGGGCCGGCGAATTCCCACCACTCTGAACTGCCGAATTCGAAGTAGAATAACTCGTCTGAGTTTCCAGTGTTCTTGAATGGGATCTCAATCGTAATGGCTGTTTCCTCTCTTCCGAAGAAGAGTTTTTCTGGTTCATTTAGTTCAATACCGTTGTATTCTGGGACATCCACCCTCAATTCTACTTGAGTTGAGTATCCGAGTTCCGTGGACATCTTGATCAGGACCAAGTGCCCATCTAGGAAGTGATGTGCAACGCCGACATTGGCAGGAGTAACGCGGACATTGATTTGTTCAGTAAGGTCTGAATCAGTCAGGCCCAAGTCGAATGTTACGGAATCCAACCATTCTCCTGATGAATTTTGGAACTGGACACTCCAATCCGCTCCATCGCCGCCGGGGACTGTTCCAACGACAGTATATTCGTCGAATGAGTTGTGACCGTCGTATTCAATCGAGACAGTGAAATCAGCGCTCTGGTATTTGCAACCCTCTGCTGAATTTGTAGGCAGCCCTTGACCTAGGGGGAATTCGTCATCGTCGTCAAGATCGCCATCGTTGTCGTCATCGGGATCTTGATTGTCGCCTTTTCCATCATTGTCATTGTCCGAGCTTTCGGTGGGGTCGTTCGGGAATGCATCTTCGCCATTGATTACGCCGTCACCGTCATCGTCGTTGGTGCAATTGGCATCGACCTCTTCGACCTCGACCCTATCGAGCCCTTGTACTGTTGTAGTGACGGTCTGCTTGGAGACCCTATCGATGCTCAGAGTATTCATCGGACTTACCTGTCCTGCTCTGATTGAGATTCCCTTGCCTCCTGAATAGGAAACGTTTCGGACGCCCTCGTCCAACTCGAAAGTACTGGAGGCATGTACCGTTCCCGGCATTATTAATAGATTCAGGACTCCATCGCTTCCTAGTTCCTCGGACCATGAAATTGGGCCGTATTCTATGACTAGGTCATAATCCTCAACCTCGGTAAGATCATGGGCGCTACCATTGTAGTCCAACCAACTGGTCTCAAGCCTGAGAGTCCCCCCCACTGTTAGTTCTGATTCTACTGAACCTCCATCGACCCCAACTTCCAGAGGTTCGATCGAAATCAGATCGATGCATTCGGAAGCCTCAGATGTAGATGTTGCCATTGCCACCCAACTGCCTGGTTGGATCATGGCAGACCACTCGCCCAAAGAATTTCCAGGCACTGTGACTCGTTCTCTTGATATTCCATGGGATGGAATCATCTGAACTTGCCACTCACCGTTAGAAATACATGTCTGGTCGGGATACGAAATGCTACCGGAAATTTCAACCTCGCCGGCCGAAATCTCGATATTTTCGGTAACCGAGGCTTCTCCGATTTCGACTGGGGAAGTCTGGGTTCCGAAGCCCTCCCTTTCTACGGTGATGTTCCATGAGCTTTGGACTGGAAGGAATGTGGACCAGACTCCGTCATCATCTGAAATTAGGTGATGAGTCGGGGAATCAAGATCTCCTGTAATGTTTACAGAGGCATTAGAAAGACCCTCTGAGAAACCGGGGGCGCCATCATCATCGAGGTCCCAGAATACCTTTCCACTAAGGCTGACTAGTTTCTGTACGGTCAAGAATACTTGGTGATTGGGCCCTACGGTGACACCGGATTCAACCAACGAAGAATTCTCCAAGAGAGTCATTACGCCATCTTGGTTGGTCTGGTTAATTTCAACGTTCCACGAACCGGGTACAAGCCTTATTTCCAGAGGCTGATCAAATCCTCCGATCGAACTTACGAATGATCCGAGGCCTTCTTGTGAAGATATCGTGAGGTCAACTAACTCGAGTGCTGCCACGTCCGAAGTTGATTGGAGGGTCACAGTAACAGAGGCAAGTTCGGCTGTCTGGAAATTTGACCTGGATCCTGCCGAGGATTGAGAAGCGGAAATCGATCTTCGCAGACCCTCATAAACGCCCGAGTTTGTCTCGAATTCATCTACAATTACGATCCAATCTCCCTCTTCAATGTACTCAACTAACACACCATCTTCGTTGGTCGTGTAAGTTTGTATCCAACCATTTTCAACGTTCTCGAGTTTAACTTCGTGGTTTTCTAGTAATTGGCCGCTCTCATTCCGGAATGTGATGTTAACTAACCATCTTGGTTCGAATCCTACAGAACGCTTGACTGTAGAAGAAGATCCGATCTCAACTTCGAAGATGTCATTTGTGTCATAAAGTGTATCGAATGGATCGTCTGCGGAAGAGTTGGCCCTCTCAACAACTATTCGATACCTTCCCGGTTCAAGGGATACTTCTGCCAATCCTGTTTGAGTCCACTCCGAACCATCTCTTGGAACAGTGTAACCGGCACCATTGGGCGACAGGGGCTTAATCTCGAATGGATAGGAAACTGGAGTCCCATTGGATGCGTTGTTATCCCCCATATGATCGATGAAGAAATCTATCTCCACAGTACTATTTGTCGGAAGGACAAGGAGTTCGACCATCGGCTCTGATGTGGTGTTGATTTCCTTGAATACGGAATTGGCGGCCATTTCGCTGCCCGCTTCCAATGTGAAAGACCAGTTGCCCAGAGGCAGTAGCATGTCAAATCGTCCGAGGTCATCCACCTCTTCCCTCCAAACGGCGTCTGTTGTTCCGTCCAAGTTGTTTGCTTTGGCAAATACGGGAGTCCATCCGGAGAATCCTTGATTGTATGTGTTTCCTTCACGATTG